>Ga0123357_10004963_pt1 | contig 15797 bp, 9 predicted proteins | sample TergutEmb28metaG_FD_89873 | JGI IMG/M metagenome (GOLD analysis project Ga0123357, IMG submission 89873) | Embiratermes neotenicus P4 segment gut microbial communities from Petit-Saut dam, French Guiana - Emb289 P4 | ecosystem: Host-associated > Arthropoda: Insects > Digestive system > Gut ... | reverse complement strand
TAAATGTCCCTTGGAGAGGCAGGGCCATAGTAATCTTTTGGTGGTCAGCTGTAAATGTCCCTTGGAGAGGCAGGGCCATAGTAATCTTTTGGTGGTCAGCTGTAAATGTCCCTTGGAGAGGCATGGCCATAGTAATCTTTTGGACTGAAATTGAAAGTTGCGGTGAGGGAGGTAATTCTTGTTCCTGTCCAGAATGGAAAGCAAGTTGTCCAATCCACAGTTCTCTGAGCTAACAGATAAAAAAATCCTCTCCTCTCAGTATTCACACACAACAGTATTGAATTACTGCGAGGCGAAGAATAAAAAAGTTATTGTTCTCTGTCATGGTAACTTTATTCATAACGTGACATACTTCCTAACATGATAATGTTATAAGGTTTAAAAGGTAAGAAATGTATCCCACTGTTCTGCCTAAGAGAAGCAGAGTAGAGAGATCTGTCAGATGGTTTGGACTTGACCCGCGACAGCTCCTAGGGGACCATCACCGAGAAACTTTGTATCCCCTTAGCGGGACTTGTGGGTTGAGTCATGCAGCTGACATCTGCAGGCACGTTCGGGCTTTTCACCGCCGAGTCGGCAGAAAATGGAACGCGACGTTTGAGCAAGTTGATACCCCAGGATGAGGTAACGATCTTGCGGGTGTGCAAATATACACAGCTGAAGCGGGATGAAGGAGAGAAATATGAAGGTTTAAATAATAAAAAGAAGAGAATGTTGGAAGAAAGGAATAGTGATGAGTGATGACACGTGGGGACGTGTCACCCACATGTACACTTGATGGAGATTCAGCATACTTGTGTAAACGATCTGCTTCACGAACAGAGTTCTTAATATATATTACGTCTATTATAAGTTACACAGCAGTCGGAGAGGTAAATTCGTTTTGAAAATAAAAACAGATTGACGGTACATTATGCACCGAAATACACATTACGGTGACTATCCGCACGACGCTGAGTTTTTCTTGAGATGCTTATAGACCCTGAATTAGTCGTTAAATATCCCGCCTTTCAATGGAACCGAAATCTCGTTTTTCTTTTTCAGAGGAGCGCACGGAAAAAAAAAAAAAAAAAACCACATCTTCAGTCAAATGAATTCATTCCGCGTCCTCTTACGCTTTGTTCTGTAGAATCAATCATAATGTTGCCCTCCCTTTTACGCCTGTGTTTCTCAAGTGGTTTATTTATTTCATCCCCCCCTTTTTTTGACCATTTCATTCTCTCTTAAGCAAGCTGACTCTATTTGATTAAGCTTACGCATTATGAAACTCTTAACTGTGTACGAAGTTTGCTACATCCGCCAGCTACTTCCTGGCCCTCGGGTCCACACACTCTCCTCAGTTCCTTGCTTTCTAGCAGCCTTAATACTTTTTTTTTCCGGGCGCAAGTCGGAATTTTCAATTCAAAACAAAACAACATCATATTCCGAGAAGATCAGATGCTGATTTTCAATATAATTACGTGTTGTTATACGTCCTTCATGCTTGCCGCTGTGTTTTGATACAAATTAATACATTTAAAATCCAGTATCCATTATGGCTGTGGATATTAGATTTTAAATTTGTTCGTAATTACGTTAGTTGATATTATCTCCCAGAATAAACTTTCTTTATTCCCTGCCGCCTTTCTGAAACCATTTTTTCCTTACACTATATTGTATAGGATTTACGTATTTATTTTTCCCTATGAAACGTCCTAATTATTCCGGAGATGTAATCTTGCGGTAATTCTGTGCGTTCGCTGCAACATTTCAAGCCGGAATTTATGATCTATCAGTGATACTACATTTCCGTATGATTATAGAAGTCAGGCATTTAGCGCTAATTGACCGTAGTGCTGTCTAGTGCGTGTGATAAACTGCGACACAAATCCAACCTGTAAATTAGCCAGTAGAGCTCATATTTGCATACAGTTTATACCAGCAATCACAGTAGCATGCTATGTTGCGCGATACCAATATCACTTAGGCTAGTCGCTAATCAAGGTAAACAAACCCACTCGTCTAACATAAACACAACGCTCTATATGCCAAGAATAACACCAAGCTCCATCAGAGTGATTACCTGGCCTGCCAGTCTGAACTGAAATGCCTGGGAATTACGTATGAAGTCCGTCAACAACAAAGACCTGACCGCACAGTCGCTCGCGCCTGACCGTGTGAGCGGAGCGAACCCCGACCGCCATGGACTGTCAATTAAATTCTTAACAAGAACGCTGTGAACAGCGCATCGGAACGACAAATACCGGTCTGCGTACGTACCAACAAAAACGGATTTACCTGATTCGTTACGCTCGACACTAACCCCGCTATACAGAGTGCCAAAAGAAAAAAACACTTCATTATATTTTGTAGTATTGTTCGGTACATTCGCTACCTATCTCGTAATATATCTGCCGAAGGAACAATGTGCTCCTTCTCGAAACAGTGCGAGTTTTATACGATCTGTAATCCGTGCATTTTTCGATTACGTGCAATAATGGTACTCACAAATGCACACATGTATATTGAAATTAGTGTATATACACAATGAACTGCTACACGTTCCACCAACCGTTTTGTCAACTTGAGGAATGTAAAATACAAGAGTCAAGTACATTAAAAAGTACAAAATTACAAAAATACAATTACACGAACCTATGGTTTAAGAATACATAAATATAAGCTATTGCTGATAAGAATGTGTTGTTATTTGATTGGATGGTACAGCTGGAGGTTTCAGTCAGTAATTCACCAGCCTTTATAAAAGGAAATATGTGAGTGTAATATATTTTGCAATATATTATTCTGGCTTGTAACTGTTTAATATCTATTAATATACAGCGTGATTAAAAAAGATGGACTTAATTTCATACGTCTATATTTCCTGACCTATACATGATATGTGACTTCTCTACATACCATTTGAAAGAGAAGACCCAAAGTTTTCAAATAGCACTGCTAGAGCGCTCGCCAAATGCACAGTCGTTCAGCAACGTCAGTTTAGAGTAAAATGGCTATTATGCAGCACAAGATTTTTTGCCTTCGTGAGTTCATTAAAACTGAGTTGGCGACTGCTGTGCAACGTGCGTTTCGTCTTCGTTTCAACATTCAACCTCCAACGAGGAAGAACATTTGTCGTTGGAATTACCAATTTGAGCAAATAGGCTGTCTGTGTAAAGTCAAAAGCTCCGGCCGACCATGTGTATCAAAGGAGAACGTGAGACGAATTCAAGAGAGTTTTGAGCGCAGCCCACGCAAGTCAACCCGTAGAGCGAGCAGAAAACTTGGAATACCGCAACCAAATGCTGGCGTGTGTTGAGGCGCTGTTTACTCTTCAATTGAGTCCATCTTTTTGAATCACTCTGTATTATCAAATACCTTACACTCACATATTTCATTTGGTACAGGATGGTGGATTACAAACTGAAACCTCATGAGTGTACCATTCAATCAAATAACAACACATTCTTATCAATCGTAACATATTTATGTATTTTTAAACTATGGCTTTCAATAATTGTCTTTTTACACCTATAGATTAATTCTGATACTTCATAACTTCATTTTTATGATTTTGAATGTCTCTGAACGTCCTAGTTTACATCCCTGAAGATGGCCACACAATTGGACGAAACGTGTAGCAGTTCCTTGTGCGTATAAACAATGTCAGTATACTTGTGTGCATTTGTGGGTACCATTATTTTATAGATGTAAGTTTATTATGGGGAATTACTGAACATTCGGGGAATCGTCACTGTCGGTTGTTAAGGTTTCTTTGGCTCTTGGGGTAGGATGAAGCCCTATCTCTGAAACTGCAGTCTCCAACGAAACTGTTGTTCATCCACTGAATGATAGATGATTGAATGTGTAACAAGAAAGGAATGATACCGACGGAGTAAAAATGAAGTTTTTGGAGAACGGCTTTCACAGTACCATTCCGTCTACCACTTACACCATCCTGTAGTTTAAACAGGGCCTTTGTGTTAAACTACAACATAAAAAGCAGACTTGGGTTTACGTTTACTAGCGTAGACAACAGTACACTGACGGACATGGCGTTGACGGTGAAACAGAAGGTAAAACGGGTGACTGTGTAGGCAAAATATGGCAGTGCCGCTTGTGTGTGCAATGTGAATCTCCAAGATGCTCTTCGTCACAAGAAGAGGATTAGGCGGTGGTTTCGAGGAAGACGCTTGATCTCTAACGATTGTAAAGATTAGTTTTTGTTTACCTTAGGCAAAGGTATGGAACTGCGCTTGCTTCCAGAAGTTATCCTGATGCCGAACTTGTGGGATGTTCTCCACCGCTTGATTTACAGTGTCCAGTAAAAGCAGTTACACAGAATGTGATGTTATGATAGATTTATAATTAACAAAAACAGATGCTAACAGAACTACATAAAAATCTCTTTATAAATAAATAGATTGGGATCCACTTATTATGCGATATTTGTGTCTTAGTATCTTTCCATCAATACCCCCAGTGCAATTAGGAAGTTGTCATATTAAATAAAATTCTTATCCGGTTTTCTTGCAAACTTCCCCTTTATTTTGTGGTAATTTTGTTGGTGGAAGTTTCTCCCGAAAAACCTCGCAGGTATACGTGTGTTTACTGCACAATGCGCAGTTGAACCTGCAATTCTGTAAGTGTACCTTGTGGCTACCTGAGGTTTTCGAAGCCTCTTTTCCAAGTTCGAAATACTGATTACAAAATATTTGAAAAAATATTTTCTGTCGAATTTCATCCGTCCAAGTAGGTTATGAACTTCTTCCCATGCACATAACACATTAATAATCCGTCTTTTTCTTTATTTCTCTTCTCTTTTTTATTTTTCTGACAGAAGATAGAGTCCACATGCAATTATCCTATCGTTCCGTGCTGACGACACGATCGGACCACGGTAGGAGCACAGTAAGAGCACGGTAGGGGCACGGTTTTTAATGGAGGGATTAGCTTTGAATTGTGGATACATCTTAAGTATACTGGAGGACTGGCCGCAGGCATTGTCACTGTCAGTGCTGTAGGAAGCTGTAGAATACAATTCAAAAGAAAGTGTTCACGTAAGTGCACGTAGCGTGCAACACAAGTCAACGCACAGAGCACAAAACACCAAGAACGTTGCATTTCATTTACAATGCCAGTGTGCACTGCGTGCCGATACCGGTGGTCTCGCAGACTAAGTCGTCGGTCTGCGGCCGCTCGCTTGATGGGAATGCGTGTTCGAATCCAGCCGGGGACATGGATCTGTCTCTTGTGGGTGTTTTTGTGATGTCAGGTAGAGGTCTCTGCGATGGGCTGATCACTCGTCCAGACGAGTCTTACCGAGTGCGGTGTGTCTGAGTGTGATCTGGAAACTTCGACAATGAGGAGGTCCAGGAACACTGGGGCTGTCAAAACCCTAAAAAAAGTGTGCTGCGTGGGCATGATTTTGCGTAACGAACTGCACTGTGTGTGTGTGTGTGTGTGTGTGTGTGTGTGTGTACGCGCACGCTCGAATGAGTAAACTGAGCAGAATTTGTTGCGTGTTAGTGTATGGGGTCATCGGGAGCAGTGTGATTGTGTGGGTCACAGAAAATCCACAGTTAACGAACAACCTGGAGCTTGGCATCAGCAAATGACACTGCATGACAGGGTTGGTCCCTTGTATGTGGCACAGAGTATTCGACTCCACATTGTAGACATGTCGGAGCTGTACGCAGTGCCTCAACTTCAGGAGCAGGACTGGTCGCCTGTGCTCTTTTCCAACAGGGTAGGTGGAGTTCGCCCTTTGGGAAACTAAATAGCCACGACTTCTTGAAAGCAGCGTATGACGATAACTGATGTAGCTACGGAGGTTCAATACCGTGGCGCACCAATTCCCCTGGTTTCACTTCAAATTACTTTTTTTTTCCTTTGGGGTCACGTTAAAGGCGCCGTATCCGGCAGGCGACGTCATTCACTGCCCGAACGTAGCCAACTCGCTGCTCTTCCATTTGCGTCAGTCCCCCCGCACGACATGCTTGGAAACAGACGGCGGCGGCTTGCTCACAGCTGTGACGTCTCCTGTCTCTGCAGCGTCGAAGATGTGGCGATTTAACGAAACGTCACCAACATTTGAATATCTGTAACGTTTTACGTCTAAATATGCGGTAGTTTTTCTGCAACAACTATCCCTTTGGGATGAATAATTACGATGTTATATACACTTAACTCTTTAGAGCCTAACGACCTAGATATGGGTTGCAGGGTGCTGGATTCAATTCCCCAAACGACGCAGCATATGTATTGGTCAATTACGGCTATGCCTTAACAGCTCTGTTGTGATTTTTTACTCGGGTTTTGCTGGTACTTTTATTAGCGTATGCATGAAAAAATTAAATCCTGTATATTAAATGCGGATTTTACGAATTGCACTGGGAATTTAATCTCGGCTGTGCATGACGACGAAAAATAATACACTACTCAATTTAGAGATGTGAAAATTTATGAAAGAAAAACATGACCGCTGCTCTAAATATACTATGGGCCAGGATTCAAAGTAAGAGTAATCTTTACTGCTCACAAAACACGAGATAATGAGAAACAGAAATAAAAATTGTGTTCGGTGGAGTCCTTAACGAAATTATATGACTTTTGAACTCGCAGACCTTTTGCTCTTTTTTCGTCGTGTGTATTGAAATTTAAAACACTACGTTTCCTGCATGTGTTCCGTATGCATCTTCAGGATTACTTCTTCCAAATTAACTCACTGCGTGTTGATTATTTACACTGTAATTAAACCCGGATTACCGTAAAATTAATAGAGTAAGGGGAGGGGGGTTGTCGATTAGGTCTGGTAATTCCGGATACACCCGTCTAGGCAATACTGGTACGGCAATTTCGTAAAGACCATTTGAACTATGTTGTGCTACCACAGAAGAGCTGTTCTGACGTGTAGCCATACTGTTAAAATGAGTTGCGTCCAGTGTACAACCACTTTTGTGTGTTTTCAAGAAATACAAGCTTTTGTGGGCAAGCAGAATTTTTGTAAGTGTGCAGATATTATTATTTTTATCGCATTTCAGAGCACTGCTTTCGAATGAGCATGATTTTGACTGTTCGGTGCACTGTCAGTGATATCGCTAGCGCCAATAAGTTTCACGTAAGAAGGTATCAGAATGTGGACGTGAGGTTGGCCCTAAATGCCGAATAGCAGAGGGCATCTGACATTACCTGCTACATGTCAGTTGGTCTTTCTTTCGGAAAGTCAAAGGTGTTGTTCGTAATTCAGCTTCTTATGAAGACTTAATTTCTCTACTGGAGAGCCCACTTGGTTTGGAACATATTACTGCCGTAAACATTGCGAATCTTGCGGTATCTGCATAAGTAATGCATTTTTTTTTATTTGTACTACGATTCTCTGTTTTCAACATCAATAGGAGGTAATGATTGATAAACTTGATACGTTGCTTCTTCCATACACCTGCAGCTACAAGACAAAGGATACGTGGTTGAAAGTCATGGCACAACGAAACCACAGTAAAGGCAATAAGGAGAGTATGTACAAGAAAATGAGCTAACTTGCAGTTTCCAAGAAATGTAACTTTCCTTCTTCTATATTGCGTGATTGTGTACACTCAAAATTGGACCCTTCTCAAGGAATCCAATAATTAAGCCAATTATTCCCCCATAATGCAATCTCAGATCCTTTCTCAGTCGTCAAAGAGGCGGCAGGCAAAAACTTATTCAAACGTTCTGTGAAACGACACAGTTACAGGCTGTCGTTAAGTCACCAAACCGCAATTTCCATGGCCAGAGGCAGAGCTAGAGGATTCAGCAGGCAAGAATGTGTAAGGGCAGAGAAGAACGAATTCACATGTGACTGCTTTCGGCAAAACAAAGTCGATATAATACTTTAAAAAAGGTATATTGAATAATTTGTTAGTTTCTCTCTTTCTTCCTTTCTTTCTTTGCTTAAAACCTTCATAGATTCCTTTTTCTATGTCAGTTCTTCAACGTTTCTCCAACTGCGACTTCATATACAATTATTGTTGATATCCAGGCAAAATAAATCCTCTTATTAAACGCTCTGTACGGCAGTTAATCGCTAAACTTTTTCTTTTCTTTTCTTTGAAATTTGCATCTCTTTAGAGGCAGTCATGAAGCTGCTATCTTGCATCCTCCGTTCGTTGAAGAGTTACCAGTTCCCCAAGGGTCACTTTGGAAATGTTATCAGGTTATTTACCTTTAATATTTATTGTTTGGCGTCCAAATTGTTTTTCAATCGTTGTTTGCGATGTCGGACAGTACCCGACGCTGACGTCTGGCTGTCCGACATTACCAGAAACTTTTCTCAGAAACTGTTTTGCAAATTTTCGCTCAAATCATAATATATTTGGTTATATTTATTTTAACACTTTGGGCTTTTCAGGCTACTAAACAGTTACGCCCCGGAAACTCGGACGTAAGAAGTGAACTGTTTCACTCTACATGGAGAGGGTAGGATAATTTTAAAGTGGATGAAAATTTTGTGTTAGGTTGTCGACTGGACTGTAGTGGCGCAGAATAGGCCCCAGTATTGCGCTCTTTTCAACATGATAATAGTGTTTAGGGTTTCTTCTAGGCTGTATGGCTGTTGATTTCTGGTGGCGTCTTATTGTCCATTGTGTTCTTTACATAAATATTCATATAGTTTGCACAAATTATTCTTTGTAGATCCTGCTTTGATGACAAGAAATATTTAGCCATTTCTCAGTAAACGTAAGGAAAATAAACGTATAGTAATGTTGGTTTCTGCTTGTTACTTTACATTCTTGGACTTAAGATATAATTAAATACGGAGTTACACACTTCGTGACGTCAGTGTAGTGCGAGAAGTAAGAGTTCATTTATCAGTTTATGGACTCACGACAGGCTATTTTTAATTCTCTAATGAGTCACAGCTCACCCCTTCGGGTAGTGATGAAGGCTGGTGAGCATCTTTTGATACTGTTCCAGTTACGAACGAACTTTGACGAACGTTTTGCGCTTACCAGGAGCTTAGGTAAGCGGTTGGGGTCCTCAAACAGTTATATATGCCCCCCACCCGCATAAATATTAGCGAAGTTAGTCCTAGATATCGGTGCACGCGGTGGCGCAGTTGGTTGACGTACTGCACTAGAAGCTTGAAGATCGCGGATTCGATTCCTGATGGTGTCATGGAATTTTCCTTTGACCCCAGGGATCGACTGATTCTCTAATAGAAATGAGAAAAATCCCTGGGGGAGGGGGGGGGGGAAAAGGGGACCCGTGCGTAAGGCCGACAACTTTACTCTTTCATGTGCCGATTGTCTTGAAATCTGGGAGCCTCAACCTACTGGACTGCTGCGCCTATTTATTCCTACATATCAAAACAAGAATCACAAATGGTACTTCTTGTGTCTGAAGAACTAAATCCAGTCTAAAAAACACACAAAACAAATATTAGTATTCCTTGGGCCCCCCTTGACCCACGGGGCCTTCTATGCCGCGGGGGCTGCAGGGCCTTTATCTGAACCACAGGCCCTTACTCTTGTGTTCAAAGACTCACATTCCCTCAAGAACTCTTCTGCAGCCATCATATAGGGAAGCTCCTTGGTGTGCTGGCAGAAAGACAAGCGTCGCCTCTGCCACATGACAGAACACAACGGGTGTGTCATAAAACTGGAAATAAAAATAAATTTATGGACGCGGAAATACATAATAAATTATGGAGACATGTTTAAAGTTGCTGACAGGAAATTTCGCTTTCAAGAAGGTTAGAAGAGTATACGGCTTAAAGAAGTTGGTGTGACAGAGACTGATCACAGAACTCTTCATTCTGTGTCCTGTAATGTACTGTATATTAAGTGTCAACGCCCGTAATGCCTCCGTGCATTAGGTGACAGACATATAAACCTGACACGCAACGTTGTAGCCATGTACATGTTTTTGTATTAAGACAGGTCTACGAAGTAGGACTAAAAACAGGCATATAAAATTCCATGAAATGTGCACCTATTATTATGTTTTTATATTTCTTGAATTCAAATTCATTCCAGCTGTGAAATTTCTTCTTATCTTACATGCATAAGGAATCCAAAATCTTTCACGAGATAAATTCGTATAAACTGTTTAAAAATACCAACAAATGCCCTTCAGTGTATGACTATAATTTTATTTTACATTGACGGTAAGCGTATATTGAACCTACATTCGTACACTCAAGTGCGTTTGTTGGTATTTTTAGAAATTTTACGTGTCTGATCATCATGGAATGTTGACAGTAACAATGCTGTATGTCATACAATTAAAGCGACTTTCTAAATCTCTTAACCACGTCGTATTACTCATTCAAGAATTCTCTAAAACTGAAATATATGCCTATATTCTCGAATCTAATCCGCACTAGTTTTTGCCGATTTCTTAAACGAAAAAAAAAGTTAATTCGCGGCTCTAATCCGCACCTTTCCTTCAACCACCCCTTGCCTACAAGGCAGACTGATTGAATAATATTGGATGTTACCAATGCTTTAACCGTTATCCATTGCATGAGCAATGCTTTGAACGCATCCGAAGAAGACATTCTATGGGAGGACGATGGTGAAGATAAAGATGTTTGTGACTGGGTGAAGGATAACGATTCAGTTATGAGTGATGACGGCGAGTCTGACGAATAATAAATTATAAATATTATATAATATTATAAATAGTAAATAAAATAATAAATTATTGTATTTATTGTTCTTACGGAACGTACAGCGGCTCTACCATTTTTCCAAAATCCAGCTCACGACCGCGAATCTAATCCACACGCGATTCTAATCTGCATGTGATTTTTTAGCCCTCTGAAACTGTAAAACAGGTGCGGATTATATTCGAGAATATATGGTAATTAGGTAAATTAAGGCGAAAGTAAAGGTAACTTTCACCCTAGAGCAGGTCATGAAGGCTCAGAGGGGTGATAGAAGTATAGGTCTACTCTTTCTTTAAATTCTACGCTAGATGGAGGTGGGTGGTCAACGCCATGTTACGGCCCTTTACGCCTTATCAGGTTTCAATTTTAAACTAGACAAATTAATCTCCTCTAAACACTTCGCGGAAGCCTTTAAGTGCGCAGTAATACTGGTCTGAAGTACAGCTCATGTGCAATAACAGCCTGAAAGTACTTTGTATAATTTCCTTGAATGAGATGAACACCACAATGTGTGAACCATGGCATATTTATTTCTACTTGTGGTCATATAGAGTACCATTAACTTAACCTAACTGCAACATTTCTGACACCATGACTGCATCGTGCTTTATTCTTGGCAAGACACTGCTGTTTTTCCCTTCCGGAATTCGTTGATGCGCAATGCATTTCACTTTGCGTCTGAAAGCATTTCCTGCTGAAGATGCTCAAGATCTGTTAAAAATTCAGCCCGTAGACACGTAAGTTGGTCCGACTCTCAGGCCTATCTTCCCACTTCTTACTGCCAACCATTGTTCGTGATTCGTTAGAATTCTTCATAGTCCGGGACATCCATGATTCAATTCTGTCTTTACTGAATTTTTTTTCTTTGTTTTCCTCTCTGCGTCCTGGTAAATGCCTCGTACCATAAAATAAGACATGACAGCTTTTCCCCCATCCTTTATAGAATTCATTCACAACTTTTTTTCCTCACATTTCTCGACGCAGTGTATTAATGTGCTGCATCGTTAAAGAACCTACATACGGCATCCTCTATCTATTCCTTTCATTCGTGCTGCTTGTTCCTTATTGCTTCAATTCGCTGATGATTGTACGTAAATGATACTTTGTAAAGCTGTTTGAAAGTCTGAGGACCGCTTCAAGACGAAGAATAAGGCATTCGGTTGTAAAATACCACGGATACTCAAATTCGAGCTACTGTCTACTCTCACCGTCGGCTTTTATGTTTGAGTGCGGGTGGAAAGGAGGTTTGGAGATCCGTAAGTAAAATATCTAAGCCCCTAACGGGACTCGACATACGGACGTCCTCCGACTAGCTGCTGTCCTTCATGGTTTATGTTATTATCTGCGAAAGCGTATAAGCCATTATTTGAAGATTATGTAGGCTTGTAGCTATTACACGTTCATAGCTAATTTTTACAGCTGTGTGCATCTTGTAAAGCATTAATTATAATTTATTTTATTTAATTTCTGGGCCTAATTTATTTTTTCTTTCTGTGTTAATCTTGACTTCTTTTCTACTTACTTATTGTAGGTGTAGAATAACTAATGTAGAGTGTGTGTACTCGTCTAACACAACTATATTTATTGGTAGAATATAAAGTATTTTCTACATAAAGTACAACTACATGTTTCGGCGCTTGATAATGGCCAGCTTCAGGTTGTACGTGAAATATTTATTAAGTAGTTATACAAAACATACCTGGGCTGTTTAAATGGGAAGGGAGGGGGTAAAGTGGGCACGAGGTCTCGTATCTGTCAGAAATGTTGGGCGGTGTGGGTTACATGGGGGTCCATGCTGTTACCAAGTAGGTGTAGAAATTGTTGTCCCTTATCACACTCAACGACACACATACGAATACAAACACACGCGCGCACAGTCGGTAGGAATCCTCTGGACGAGGGATCGGCCTCTCGCAGAGACTGCACCGATTTCCAAGGCCAATATCTTTAGCGGAACTTATCTCAGTATAAAAATCACCTGTATTTAAAAATTTATATCGTCGTTTCTGCAAATTTCTGTCTGGAATTGATGAACTATTTCCGCTTCCGGCATCGAAATGACAATTTTTACGTTGCTTACGAGACATAATTGGAAACAATAAATGTCAGCTATCTGAAGGATAATGAAATTTCGTACCATGTGTACACAGACACTGCAGTGTGTTGAATCGTGTAACAGTGAATGTAAGCTGTGTATCAATTACTACGCCCAGACTGAGTTAGGGATCCACGCAGCTCCTGTTCATTGTAAACACAGAGCTTGTTCTTGGGATTTAAATAGCGGAAGCATGAAGCTAATAACTCATAAACTTCTATCCTTGAGATGCAGAATGTGTCGAGCTGTACCTGCCTCTCTTTGGACACAAGAGCAATTTGCTCTTATTTTTTGTTTACGTAAAAGAAAATTGCGGCTACTGGATATTTAGGAACCGCGAGAATGATGTAAACTGAAAGAGGATACTCTATATCGCACCCTGTGGTGTGCTCGGTTTAGAAGACAAGCTACGGGATGGATGAGTATAAAGAACCAAAACCTCGCAAGCCTTCTGCTAAAACGTAAACTCTTAGGTAGACTTATAAGAACACAACTACTCTCAGGCCACAGCATATGCATTTTCTGTAGTCTGCCTTCAATATTTTTGTATTAGATGTATTTATGGTAACCTTGTGTACCTGTGTCAGTCTCTCCGTTTTTCTGATTTTCCTAACAGTCTCAACTTATGAAAAGACTGACGGATTTTTACGAAACTTGGTATGAATATCATGCCAGTAGAGACCATCCCGCGTCTGTAATTTGTCTTTACTGTCTTCAATAACACCGGTATTTCAAACGTTAAAACATCCGACGTGAGCAGACCACCAGGGCGACGTCCTGACATTAATAAGTTGTGTGAAAAAAAGGTGGAAAATTTTTAAGTAATTGTTATCATACGTATAATGTACGAAGAGGAAGCGTGACTGTCACCCACTGCCTGTATGTTGAGATTATTGTATATCTCATATATATAGTGTAATGGTAACAGTAATGGTGGGACACGCGGTGACGCAGTTGGTTGAGGCACTGCGGAAGGTCGCGGGTTCGATTTCCGATGGTGTCATTGGAATTTTTCTTGGACATACTTCTTCCGGTCGCACTGGGATAGACTCAGCCTCTAATAGAAACGAGTACCAGGAGTATTTCTTGGGGGGTAAAGACGGTCAGTGCATAGGGCTGACAACCTTGCCACTTTCATGTGCCGATTGTCAAGACATCCGAGAACCGCAAGCTCATGGAACCTTCTGCATTACCTTTGCTTTACCTTAATGGTGGTAATAGTAGTATACGTAAAGCAATCCCATTACAGGCCCGGACAAACACTGGGGATTCCAGGAGGCTGATGCCCCAGATTTCAAGACAATCGGTAAGGTTGTCAGACCTACGCACCGGCCTCTTTACCCCCAGGAAATATTCCTGATACGCATTCCTGTTAGAGGCTAAGTCAACCCCAGGGCTATTGTGCAGTAGTGGTAGTAGTAGTAGTAGTAGTAGTAGTAGTAGTAGTAGTAGTAATAGTAGTAGTAGTAGTGTAGTACCCAAGCCGAGCGATAACTTTGGGCGAGCCTACTGTGGCCGTTGTGAGGCCTATCCTGGAATTCCCACGGGGACAGGGAATGAACGGTAGCGATAGCCAAGTCGGAGGCTTCGCGGTTACCTAGGTATCTCGGGAGCTAAAGGACTCCTTTGAGTTCAGTGAGTGACGAACTGCGTAACAAACTTAACAGTAAATTCTATTGTCTAATATATACATATATATATGCATTAATATACATATAAGCTATACAAGTCCGAAAACGCTGAATATTCCGTTACAAAATTATAGCTCAATTAATCGTCACGCCACTATTCAATCCCAATCGGTAATCGTAAAATTTAGAAAAGTATTTTGTTTCCAAAAATAACTCGCTAAAGTAAACACTTTAATAATCGGTCAGTCCAGGTTATATCCATTTATCAGCCAGAATAAGAAGCAGCCCAACATCTCAACCGATGATATTTTATAAAGTCTAACTATTCTTCAGGCAACAGAACAACGTCGAGTAGTAGGCCATTAAATCTCTTCTTGAGACAAATCTTGCGAGTGTTCTGTGTTAACCTAATTTCCTTGGGATTTTATAGTGGTGTTGTTCTGACTCAAGACTTTGCTTAATACTTACATCATTTAACTGGGGCATGCATACACGTCTCAACAAACACGTGTGAGGCAAGTTACTCGACGTTTCCTAGTTTCATTAAGCAAAGATTCATAACAAGCACATTCCAGTTTTTTTTTACAAAGAGGCCAAATGATTTCTAAATGTTGCGTACATTACAGTAGTAGTAGTAGTATCAGTAGTATCAGCAGCAGCAGTAGTAGTAGTAGTAGTAGTAGTAGTAGAAGTAGTAGCAATAGCAGCAGTAGTAGTAGTAGTATTATCAGTAGTATCAGCAGCAATAGTAGTAGTAGTATCAGTAGTATCAGCAGCAGCAGCAGTAGTAGTAGTAGTAGTAGTAGTAGTAGTAGTAGTAGCAGTAGTAGTAGTAGCAGTAGTAGTCCGAGTAGTAGCAATAGCAACAGTAGTAGTAGTAGTATCAGCAGCAGTATCAGCAGTAGTAGTAGTAGTATTAGTAGTATCAGTACCAACAGCAGTAGTAGTAGTAGTAGTAGTAGTAGTAGTAGTGAAAATTGCAAGTTTCATCATACAAACTGATGTATTTTCAGTATCGTATGTTTTATTCTTCCCAGAACATATTATTAGTTATATTGCCAAGCGATGTGTATGCACTTAAGGCAGTACTATTAAGGGTAGTAATTTGTAAGTATCGTATATTGCCCCAATAGACCTTTGTATTTTAGCATCTTTTCATAAACACAGGTCACAGTTTACGGAATACTACCGCCTTTTGTGGGTTTCTGTCTCGGAACAAAGTCAAATGGTAGTTGAGTAAAGAGAGACCAACTTGATGTCACTTGATTTATTATTTCTTTATTTAATGCTCAACATGTAGTGCTTCAACCTGCATACTGATACCACACCACCCCAGCCAAACCACAACGTAACACCAACACACATCGAACCAGATCAATACAACCCATGAAATAACTCAACAAATAAGTCGCAAGCTCCTGAGGATGGATGTATCCGAAAC
>Ga0123357_10004962_pt1 | contig 15802 bp, 9 predicted proteins | sample TergutEmb28metaG_FD_89873 | JGI IMG/M metagenome (GOLD analysis project Ga0123357, IMG submission 89873) | Embiratermes neotenicus P4 segment gut microbial communities from Petit-Saut dam, French Guiana - Emb289 P4 | ecosystem: Host-associated > Arthropoda: Insects > Digestive system > Gut ... | reverse complement strand
TTTGCCATTGCTTTCCCCCGCCTTTAGACGTTCCCACTTTAGCCGCCAGGTGTATCCATCTGCAACGACGCGAGAGATCCTAGCAGTGAAAGGTGGAACTGTGGGCGAGAAAGATGTCCGGTAGTAATTTTGCCTAAATTCCGACTTCCATGCAAATTTAGGGATCTTTTACATGCCACAAATCTACGACATGGGACCGATGGCTTTACTTCCCCTCCGAAGGAAGGTGTGACGAGGAATTTTTCGCCCTAAAAATCCAACGACTTCGGCCGGGTTTGAACCCGCAAACTTGGGTACTAAAGGCCAGCACGCTACCCCTAGACCACCGAAGCCGTCTCAATGGACCCTACACACAATGGATATTCACCCAGCTTATTACCAGTAAGTTATTTCCACGTTTGATAAATAACTAAGTTTTGGTTCCAATATAAATGTACACCCTCTACAGTTAGAAAATATTTACTCCTGTAATACTTATGTCTGATCACAGATCCTAATACAAGGTGGACCCTCACAACTAACCCAGTTGGAAATACAGGAAACAGAAACTAGCCAGCTCTTACCGCCTGTTTGTAATATATTGGGCAACCCTGAGAGGCAGTACCACACAAGTCTCACCACACCGATTGAAAGTATAGTAGCACCCATACTTCAGTAAACAATTTAATGGTGGTAAAAAAAACTGTCCTAAGTGTCAAAATACCTACTCTATTTTAATTGTTTTTAACTAGATACTGTATGTACCATATTTTATCCAGTACCAGATTTTACATTTGTCTACAACTGTACAAAATATTGGGATCCCAGTTTTTTAACAGCACCTTTGACTTATTCTGCTGGAGGCCTGATGATGACCTGTTAACAGATCGAAACATGTCGCCTATATGATCCAATAAATAACTGTTGTGCTGACGTATATTAGTGAATTTATTATATACTTCATTAGAGCACTTCGTGATGCCCTCTCTAAAAAATAAAACCTCCATGAATGTTTGCGCATACGGAATTTCATTAAACTGGAGAGGGTCAGATTTGACCTTTCACCATTTGATATGGAATGACCATACTGAGAAAACACTTGCAACACTTCCTGTCTACAAAAACAAGACTCAATAAAGCAGTCTGCAATTCAGTTCACTTCAAATACCAAGTATACAAATTTGTGACCGTGATACTAAATTTGGCGCACTACCAATGATTCAAGTGTAACTTTTGGTCCCATCTAATAATGTTTTCATCTTCTGCTTCTATTCACAACTGCTATCATAACATACACCATGACAAAATGTTTTATGATAATGCATCAGACTGAAGAATAGCTTACTGCTAGATAGATGTTAGCCAAGAGTGTACCAACATTTGAACACTAACAAAGAAATTCCCAGTTTACACTGCAAAAATATCATTGTCTCATACAACAGAAAAATGAAATTATGAAATACTTACGGATAACATAAATAAAATATATTTACAATGGGATGGCTCTGCATGATATGGTAAGTGCACCATACCAATGATGTCAAAACAAGCCCCAGCAGCAGTAACCTACAAATACATATATATAATTAAATATGAAGTAATCAGTGTGCCAAAGGACTTTTTAAAGGCATAAGAGAAATACAAATTACAGTGAAGTGGTAGTAAATTAACAGCAACAAAACTGGTCACGAAATTCTACGAATTTACCATTCACTTAACCTTTTGGCGCCGGAATTATTCTTTTAAATTTTAGCACACTCTGTATATAGAATGTGAATACAACAGGAACCAAATATGTTAGATTTATGAAACAAACTACATTTTGAAGAGAAAAAAACGGAGAGTATATACCATGTTTAAAATATTCGGTACCTGTATTTGTTGAATAAATATATAAAATGCAACGTTTAGAGGTTAGCGGTACTGTACAACCCCTATAGGGGTATTTAGGTGTCAAAGGGTTAATTTAAGCACCATGCTGCTGTGCTGTGTTGTGTTGTGCAGTGGTATTACATAATAACCTTTACTTTCATGCCAAGTGTTAAGACAGTAACGCCAAGATTTAAAAGGCCCACATTATCTTAACCACTGCACATATAATCACTTTAATTATCACACCAACAAATGCACTTACATAAAATTTCACATTAAAACATTTAAAATCGCTCCAACATGTTTCGATCCTAAGATCATCCTCAGGGAGCTATGTTGTTCCTTGCTAAAGTCACATTTTAAAAACACTCATTAATTAATTCCCTTATATTAATCGGGTGCTGTGATACAAACCCCCTATATGAACTTGCAAGCACAACAAGAATCCTCCCATTTAATCCACAGCCAGTCTCTCGCAACGTAACACACTACACATAACTATGGTCAGGCGCATTCTCAACAACGAACCCTTACACAACATGACATGCTGCCACAGCACCCGATTAATATAAGGAAATTAATTAATGAGTGTTTTTAAAATGTGACTTCAGCAAGGAACAACGTAGCTCCCCGAGGATGATCTTAGGATCGAAACATGTTGGAGCGATTTTAGATGTTTTAATGTGAAATTTTATGTAAGTGCATTAGTTGGTGTGATAATTAACCCTTTGACGCCTAACAACCCCTATAGTGGTCGTACCGCACCACTAACCTCTAAACCTTGCATTTTATATATTTATTCAACAAATACAGGTACTGAATATTTTAAACACGGTATATACTCTCTGTTTATTTCTCTTCAAAATGCAGTTTGTTTCATAATTGTAACGTATTTGGTTCCTGTTTTATTCACATTTTATATACAGGGTGTGCTAAAATTTAAAAAAAAATAATTCCGGCGCCAAAAGTTTAAAGTGATTCTACAAAATGCACGGTGCAACAGTAAAGACACTGCACATACACTTAACTCTTACGCTGCAACCAGGCAAGTGCCTTGGCAAACAGTGTTTAAATTTAGAGGTTTTACTGTACACCCTGGATTTTTAAATAGCTGGTAAATATCTGAAGTGCGGCATTTCATAAATAAATTATATTTATTACATTTTAGGGTTATAAGGGACAAACAAAAAGTAAGTTTTTTGAAAGGAATTTGTGATGCTTTAACAACACTATACTCCATCCTGCCAGAAAGTTTCAATTTCAACTTTCATAGAAAGGCAAAACTCTTCACACTAGCAATACACCGTCAATGTATCCAGGGATGGTGGTTTCAGCAGAAGAAAAAACTGGTAGCTCGGTTATACAGCGGCCACACGCATGTTGAGCGCCGAGGATTCATGGATATGTCTGATAATACTATGGGGACATTCAGTTCCACATGCAGCAGTTACACTCCACTTAAATATTTGTGTTAAAAGTGGATTCATTCATTACATTATTTACTGGTAAGATACCTTTCTCTATGCCACGGGTGCAGAAATTTTACAAAAATCTAGGAGCCATCTCAAACTTGTACACACCAGAAGGGTGACACAAAGCAAGTTCAACACTGAGAATTCACAAATATTAGGTGTCACCATACACAATTTAGTCATCATGGCAACCTGGTGCCCGGGATTCGCGAACCTCTACTCTATGCAACTCGGAATAATTGTATCATATTTTAGATGTTGCAAGTTACTGTGTGAACAGTTTTTTTAAGATGCTGCAATCTGCAAGCATGAAGCGCAAAAATATACGTGTAAAAGTGAATGCACTGTTGATAGGAGCAATAGCAAATGTCAACTGCCTTTGGCTTCTTAGGTGACTCACAGAGAACTGCCTTCTGGTTCCACATCCATCTTTAACTATACTGGGGTGCTGATAAGTCCTTAGCCCGACCAGGAAGGAAACAAGCCACATTCCTTCCATTTTATGGAACATGGAGGTTCATTACTACATTCACAAGAGCCCACCACCTGTCCCCACCCTAGCCACATCAATCCATTCCTCTGTCCATCACACTTTTGACAGGAACAGCTTGTTTCCTTCCTGGTCAGGCTAAGGACTTATCAGCACCCGGTATATTTAACCAGATTTCTTTGTCAACACAACATTACCAACTAACTCAAAGTTCTTGTACCAAGCTTTGTTGTTGTCCTGTCAATAGGTGATTCTCTTACACATGTCTACACACACAATGCACACTGGCAACAGACTTAAAACTCAACTAGCCACAGCTCAGACTGTGCTGTCACGGCAGCATCTTCTGCACTCAGGGCCGGTTGAAGACATACGGGTGCCCCAGCCAGGCACCCCTTAAAGCCAATAATCTAAAAACTTTTTTGGCCTAGGACAGGGCTGGCTAATATGTTTGAGGGTGTGTGCCCAAAACATGGATAATTTTCAGAGAAATTCTTGCACGTGTGGAAACCTGAGTGTACTAGCACAATATTTCCAATCATTCCAGTGGTCTTAGCACCCCTCATAGGTTGGCAACCTGCATAGCTGCTTGGCTGGCCTGACTCTTAGTCCAGCCCTTTCTACACTGCACTGAGACCACCAATCACATACATAAGTCTTGTATGCTGCTATACAAATGTACAGGAATATGTAACTTAGCAACTGGCACAAGTACTCTAAGTTAACTTCCACTTTCATATCTTTATTTTTCCTATGTAAGTTACAAAAAGAATAATAAAATGGAGCCTAAATCATGGGGTCTTTTTGATGTGGCATTCACATACACAAGAAATATACTGAAACTGGCCCTAAAAGTTAAAACAAACCATGAAACTTATGTCACCTCAGGAGCTGCTGCAGAACAGGCCGCAATGATGCTGGAGTCCAACTCAGTAACACACGCGACAAGGCACAGTACACCAAACGTCGACCCAAAATAGTCGTAATAAAACCAACCAAGTACGGATCAATCAGGTAAAAATTCTGTCAAATAAAAAAAAAATCATATAAAACCTGGTATTTTCAGTGTGGTGATAATGTACATTGTTATCTTCTGGGTTATGGCACAATATAGGCAGTTAAGTTCCTCCAAAGCAATAGCACCTATCATCCAGATCACAGCATCAACCTAGCAAACCACAATGTATACAAAATGTGCAGTTGCAGAATACATCAACGTCTAATTTCAGCTTTGTAAGACACATTTTTCACTTTTTCGTTATGATACTGTGTAGTCTTGAATTTGGACACCAGGATTTCACAGGAATACACTGCCTACACCTTCAGAATCAAAGTGATAACAGTCAGAATGCAAGAAAGTTACATAAAAAGGGTGACAAGGAATGCTTACTCGAACCCGATAGGTGGAACAATAACCAGTCCAGTTTAAGAGAAGCAATGAAACTGTAAGATGTTGCCCTTTGCAAAAACAGCCAGCATCCCTTTTGACATACACAAGACTCTTCCTCCTCTCCCTTTTCCTCCAACTTCAGTAACCATATCTACACATGCAGATGACTGCCAGGCTCTAACTGCAAAGGCTTAGGTTCGATCAATGTGTGATTTGTGGTGGATAGGGTGGGCTGTGGCAGTTCTTCTCTAAGCATTGCCTTCTTCCCCTATCTGTATCATCCCAGCAATGATCCATAATACAGGCACAGATAAAGCCCCTGTAGACCTCACTGTGCAAGGTGGATGGGGTCAGACAGGTCAGTTGGGGTTCCCAAAAGTACAAAATACTAGAATCGGTAGTGGGTTCTTTCAGACCAGATTTCATTCTTCTGACAGAAGACAGTACTCTGGATCCCGTGTTATGAAATCTGGGAGTAAACTTCCCTAACAATTACATGGTGCTCCTGACCAGTTCTATGCTACTGCACCATTCACATACTTCATTCACCTATCACTGATGGTACATAATCTTAGCAACTGACAGCATTATTAAATAAAACATGTCTCTCACTTCTGAGTTCTGCCCAATCTTGCATATCTCATCAGCCTCGGTGCCTGTTCATCATACACAGAAATCCGCTACCGCAAAACTTATTCACATTAACAAGAAACATTGCGAAGGCTCAAAAATATCTTTACATGTACTCATTAATTGTTCACTATAACAAAAAGTATTTCATTCTAAAGTTGCATATTTTGATGATATCTACACTGTGCGTTATGTTCAAATTTTTGTGATCGGTGAGATGTTCTTCAGAAAACGTAAAATTTCAATGTGATCTTTTTGTAACGCACATATAACACAGGCCAATATAGACTACAGTACAGTTACAAGATCTGAGGTTCTCACAACGGTACTGATAAGATACAAGTATTCTTGTACATAACAGAGTCATGTACACGAAGACTTGAATTTTTAACTTCAGTTCACCTGACAGTGTTCAGTACAGGGCCAAAATACCAAATTTAATCAAAATCGATGCAGTGTTCTTGGAGGTAACCTATCCAAAGATGTATGGTCACAACCTCTTATTCATTCAAAAAATGCAGAAATAGCAAAGCATTGTACAATCATATTTTCTCCAAGGCACTACCATGCTCTAAATTACATGTGCATTCTCTCCAAAGTCATTTAAATTCCCTCTATCCTCACTGTCCAACCAGTTAAAAGTAAATACATGATGCCACTTACACTGTTATTACCACCAGCAATGAACATGGAGCACAAAATCTATTACAAAAACAATTTTCTCTACATGTGCAACATATTTTGTCTATAAACACAAGTATGACACAAACACCTAACCCAGGACCTCTAGACCCTTTAAGATGAAGATTCTATGTTCCTCTAACATGCTGCAAACCAATTACCCAGTGATGTAACATCACATTCCAGAAGACAGAAGTCCTTAAACTCAGTAACATGAAAACTTCTGGAAGCTGTTCCAATTGACAATAAGACACTAAATTTAACAGCAAAACGATACGCATAAATTGGCGCTGCTATCTAAGACATGCACAAGAAACAAGGTTTAACTGTTGCATTCCATAATATCACCATCAAATTCCTCTGCCAGCCACTGTCATCTATGTTTGTCAGTAACCATATTTCCACATACACAACATACAGGAAGACAGGCAATGTACATATAAACATAATATTGAGACATGTTCATGCAACCATTGTTGCTGTGGAAAAACCATTAATTATGACATACCCTGAGCATGTGTCTATAGCCATAGGTATCCAACATGCAATGCGCCGGAGCCACATTGTCATCTGTGGCCCGTACAGCTCTACAATATTTTTCCAAGTTATCTCACAAAACAACACGATTTTCAATAAAAGTTACTCAACATAAAATGTGTGTTTTGATTTTCCCTACAAGTGTGAAACATTTCTAAACATTTCTAAGGAGAAATGACCGAGATATGATTAAAAATGTGTTGCGGTATTCATGTAAAGTACCCACTATTCTTCTCAGATTTTAAATGAACTTGTATTTTTCTCAACAGATTTTTGAAAAATACTCTAACTTCAAACTTTGTGAAAATCCATTCAGTGGGAGCTGAGTTGTTCCATGCAGACAAACGGACAGACATGACAAGGCTAATAGTCGCCGTTCACAATTCTGTGAACATGCCTAAAAATGAAAGAAAATGGTGACACAAAATTGCACAGAAGTTAACAATATTTTTATATTTAATTTCCCAAAAGTGGTCTTATAACTCACAGGCATATATTACAACAATATCATCAAAAATAAATCAATGACAGTACACTTGCAAAACAAGAAAATACATAGCCAGTCTAGTTAATACTGCTGGAGTAAGAAACTTGAAGATACACTGTCCCACTAGCAGCTCGCTTATCACGAACCAACACCAGATGTTCAACCGCAAAAGTACACTGCATAGGCAATCAACAGCAAACGTAAGAGCAGATGTAACTTTTAAGTGTGAGATCCCCATTGTGCTATATACAATCATAAAGATGGGTAGAGTAAGTCAAACACAACTTACGAATATCTTGTTGCTAAGGAGCTTTATTTACACAGTGTACCTTAAGAGCAAAAGTCACTACATGTTTTGACCTTTTTATTGAGGCCATCATCAGGTTGAACATATCAACGTTCAACCTGATGATGGCCTCGATAAAAAGGTACAAACATGTAGTTGCTCTTGCTCTTAAGGTACGCTGTGTAAATAAAGCTCCCTCGCAACAAGATATTCGTAAGTTGCGTTTAACTTACTCTACCCATCTTTATGAGAGCAGACGTACTTTGTTGGCTCTATTCAGATCTAAACTGAAGTACTGCATGCAGGCTTTTACCAATGCAGAGCCATCAGAGATACCACACATGCCAGTACACACAAAATCATTTTCACTAAACAGAACTTTATATGGAGAGAGTTACTCATTAAATTAAATTACACCTTACATGAAAAACATGCAAAATAACATTCCTTGACTTTTAAAGTATGATATGCTACACTCACCATAGTGTACCTCGTATATGACTGGGGTAACCACCACACAGTTCGATACAGATGGAGAAACTGTAGGAATGAGGTCATTCCCGTGAAGACAAACATTATGACCTCAAACACAAAAGTGCCATCTTGAGGAATACCTGGGATTGGAATGTGCTTTGGTGATATGACTCTTGCATTTGTATTATCTGTTTGCCTTGAAGTTCTAAAAAACAAAAAACCAAGAACAGATTACAGTTAAACTTCAATTATATATAAGTTAAGGATAATGTAGGTCGAACACAATCAGTTTATTAGCCGGGTGTTAATGAAATGACATGTTTTGGCCTACTCGGAGGCCATCATCAGGTTTACAGTGTTGGCTCTAAGAGACTAATAATAATGTGAGTCGTGGATGTTGAGATCTCATCTTCATACTTTACAAAGTATATACGAGAAAAGACTGCATATAGGAGGGTGCTGAAATGTGACTGGAGTCGCCTAAGCAGATAAGGCAGGGGACGTGCGTGCTTGTGGTTGGTATGTATGGTACGTATCCTAGGCGGGGGTCGTTGTCCTTGGGCTCCGTTGGCCCACCACTGTTGGCACTGGGGGTAGGGGGACTCAGATGGTGATTCGCACGTGTGCCCAGCAAATGTGTGTGGTCAGATTCAATTATATATATATCTGGAAAGGATAATATATTCACCACATGTAGTAGGATCACACACTGTTCATGGAAACACAAAATGATTTGTTAAAAAATCAATGACAAAACCTCACGTCTCATAACACGTGTTGCGGTCATGAGCAAGTTGCCTAACCTGACTAACAAACACTACTACTATTACCACTTCCACCACCACCACCACCACCACCACCACTACCGCCGCAGTCACCGCCACCATGACAGCGCTGGAATTCACCACTCAACCAGCACTGCTCTTAACAATATATATCAATACTGAAGTCAGACTGACTTCACTTTGGGAATGTGTGCAAGTCATGCCCATCCTCTAAGCCGGCTGCATGAGAAGTAGGCTTCATTTGAATAACTTGCTGTAATGAGTAATACCTACTTCCTAACAAACCAAGCAACCAAGCAACAAATAAACAACTACATGGAGATGACTCCATCTTGAGGAATATCTCACTCTGTTTTATGAACCCTAACATCCATTACAGCATTCATAAGAACACACCCATGGTACTAATCCTGAGAAAAAAAAAACTCCACTATTCTACCCTAAAGATGGAAGCAGGTTCGCCTGAAACGCTGATACCCTGTCTAGCAAACTGTAACACACCACATCACAAATGACAATAATCCTCATAATCACCATTCTGAGAACCAGTTCACACCCCACTTCTTTAAAATGCATTTTAATATTCTTCTCCTATCTACATCTAAATCTTCCAAGTGGTCTCTTTCTCGTCAGATTCTCTGACCAACAATGTGTATTAATTTTCTCCTCTCCCATCTTCCTTAATATGATATTTGTTACCTGGTTTATACGAAGCCAATCAGGAGGCAAGACAAGTACGCATGGTACTAGTTTGCATTCTTCATAGACAAGCAATCAGACAAATAAAAATGTAAAAGTAAAGCAGTCCCTGGACAGGCCCTTAGAGCTCCAGACGATGTGGCTCCCAGTAATTCTAGACAATCAGTACATTAAGGTGGCAAGGTTGTCAGCCCTATGCACTGGCCACCTTTACCCCCTTGGTACTCATTTCTGTTACAGACTTAGTCAACCCCAGGGCCATAGTGTGGCCAGAAGGATGAAGTCATTGAAAATTCCTACGACCCCCATCGGGAATCGAAACTGCAACCTTACGGCTTGTAGCGCAGTGCCTCAACCAACCGTGCCCCTATGTACCCTAATCAGACAAGTGCTGTTTATAGTGTGCATCAAATATGTCAGTATGTTACTATATGCCATGTCTCAAACAAAACTAAGTACAACGCAGTCAGTACTATTTATTTGCAAGTAAATATACATTAAGTTTTCAGGTTTTCATGGAGGTTGTTGACCAACTGAGGCTCTTCTTTTGGGTTTCATCACAGAAACCCAAAAGATGTATTTTTTTTCCAATGTGTATTTTTTTTACCATGTTGTATTTTAAGATGTCTTGTGTGTATTGTTGTAGTTGTCTTGTGTGTATTGTTATCTTATGTGTATTTGTTGTACTATGTGTGTATTGCTGTTTTTACTTTATATGCTGGACTGCTGGCTAGAAGTCAGTATCCAGAAGGTCCTGCAACCCACCACCTCGACACAGGTGTTTCTTGGTTTCCCTGTGTCTATAAGCAAATGCTGAGATGGTTCCCAAGACTCCAAGTTGCTACTGCATGCTTCTCATGTAGCCATACCAACTTACATTTATTAGTAACCAATTTCATATTTTGCATACATGTAAAATAACCACTGCCACCGGGTGACAACCCAATTGCAGTTAATAAATATTATTATTATAATAACACCTCAACTGATCAAATATATAAAATTCACCAATGATAAGTATAATAAAATAATCACAACTGCATCCTTAATCTACTCTTTCATATAGCATGAACTGTTTTAGTCATCAACAGTGTTGATTCTGCAAGATTTGAGGTTATCACACCAGTGCTAACAAAGATTTAAGTTTGCATATGCCACTGTATCAGTTTGTAGTTACAGACATTTCTGAGGAGCTTACTGCCTCCCATCTTCAGGGTCAAAGAAGTCTTAGACTAAAGAAATGAGGCAGCACTGTACTGAAGCAGAAGATCTGATCCTTCACCAATGTTCACCAAGCCACAGTTACTCTTTCAACCTCATCCCTCCTTATTAAAATCCTCGTAAAATGAGAAACTGGATGGAGCCTCACACAGAGTCAGAAAAGTACTGGCAGAACTGCAACCTATTCAGGACTTTTATATATGAAAGATATCGATTGGGGCACTTGTGCAAAACGTAACTCAGTACTTACTTTGGTTTATGAGTATCATCATTTAAGAGTTGGTTGGGTGGTGGCGGAGGTGGCAACAGTTTGTTAGAGCTTGCTCTACCAATGTTTCTTCTTCCACTCGGCATCACTAACGGGTCTACAGGTCTAGAAACGGTTCCTTTCTGTAAGAGAATATTGTTCCACAATATGCTGAGAAGTTCATATATAATTCTTATGTCCTTTGCACAAAAATGATTCAGGAATATTCATATATTAATATTATATCTAAAAGAAACATGAATGACAAATTCCCTTTCCTGTGAAAGAGAAGATGACATGATTATCAACAAATTTCCTCAAAAATTAAATGTAAATGTCATATTACAGACACTCCAGAACATGTGTAGTTATGCTTTGGGAAATATTTACAAACACCATTTCAACAAACAGAAGGTGACTTTTGATACCCTTTATCTTCAACATCTGGCAACTGTAAAACCAACTCTGATTCCTTCATGTTTGGCAGAAAAAGCTAGAAAGATAATTTATACTAAGCTACAATGTTGCATTACAAAGCCGCCAAATAAATATTTTCAAACAAATTAAATCCATAAAAGCTCAACTTGCTAAGGTTAAGAATGGGTGCAGCTGTACTGCTACTCTCTCTATATGCCTTCATGGCATGATCAAGGACAACTTTACTACTTCATGATTGACATAATAAAGTAGAGGACCAACTAGATGCAACAATAACAATATATTGATCTTCAAAACAGCTCACCATGTTTCAGGCAATTCTTTGCCTATCATCAGGAGTGCAAGACTGTGATTTACAGCATGCGGTATATTGTCCCAAGATTGTCGGAGGTCGGAGGTCTGGAGTGCGGCAGCATCTGTGCTACCGCACTCTGGACCTCCGACCAACTACAATCTGGGGACAGTATACCACATGCTGTAAATCACAGTCTTGCGCTCCTGATGATAGGCAAAGAATTGCCCGAAACATGTTGGGCTGTTTTGAAGATCAATATATTGTTACTGTTGCTTCTAGTTGGTCCTCTACTTTATTACATCGATGATGCACAGTCAAACACACATCAAATTTTCATGACTGATGTTTGTCCATTTTCTAACTTATACAAAACTGTTGTAAATGAGGAAAAGAAGCTACAATGTGAAAAAGAAAACTGTCTTTAAACAAGTATTATACTGCATGATTTCAGGTTTCCACTGCAGTGTAAATGAGGTCTTTGCTCTTCTGGGATGTTACACAGCACTGATTGGTAGTTAGTTATCATACCAGTCACATCTTCTAGGGCCAAGAAGTTCGAGCTGCAATACCCTTGAAGATGGCGCCAGCAGGCTAACTCGAAATGTCCGCAACTAACTACCAAGCTGTGTAACGAACCAGAAGAATGAAGACCTTGAGTACTGTACTAGTGCTCCCAAGTTACATGGTTGACAGGAACTTTGCAACCAAATTATACAACATCAAAATTCTGTGCCTACAAATCCTCAACATCAACACTGTCATTATCATGATGATGAACAGTTAGGGTTTAGGTCCAATAAGGCCTATTCCTCTTAACCTTGAAGATGCTGTTGGTCTTTCCATCTTTGTTTTGGTGACCCCAGATCATGATGTCAACTTGGATGATACAGGACAGCCAATCGCAACAAATGATATATTTTCATTCTTGCCGTGTTTCTCAATTTGTTTTGGTATTGCCTATAAATCAATTTCTCAAAAAAGTCATTATTCAGAACTGTAAATTATTTCAAATATTATGCCAATGTCATGTAATTGAAAATATTATAAAAACTATCTGTGTACAGTTTCAGAGTTGCAGAAGTGCCATGCTGCAAACCATATGCTATTGCAGGCATAAGCTGAAACCAATAACACATTAATATTTCAGATCCACATGGAAACAAATTACTCTGCAGATGCACGCTGTAAATCTGTAAATCTCCAGCAGATTATTCAGCACAGCAAGAATTAACCTTCAAACAAGCAGGCTGGTATTTACACTTCTTCGCACTCTTTATGCAAAACATTAGTTTTATTTTTCTTTTATGGTGATACTCCTGCTCTTCCTTCTCCCTTCTTCATTTTATCAACCACTTTTCTCTTGCTTTCTTCATTTCTTCTACAGCAAATTTGCATTCCTCATCGTACCATTTATTTTTAAATGTTTCTGTGCCTTCATCCGTTTCTATAAGATGCTGTTTAGTTTCCTTAATTACTATTTTAATGCTTTCCCATTTTTCATTACTATCTCCATTGTCCAAGTTTTCCAGTATTTCGAACTTATTATTAATTTCTATAGCATATTCTTGTCACCACTTTGGATTTTGAAAAATATTCACCATTTTTCTTTTCTCATTATATTTATTTCCAGTTTTTACCCTTAATTTCACTTCAAAATTTATCTTCGGTAAGTTGCGATCTGATCCAATGTCTGGTCCCCTTAGTGCTCTGATGTCTGTTATTTCACTCATGAATCTATTACTAATTAAAATGTGATCTATTTGGCTTCCTGTCCTGCCATCTGCTGAATACCATGCCTCTTTGTGAATACCTTTATGTGGAAACGTTGTACTTCTTATATTTAAACCATCAGATATCGCAAACTGAATCATTTTTATTCAACTGTTGTTAGTTTCATTATGTAAACTTCCAATGCCAGTGGCGGGTTTATATATGCTTTCTTTACCAACTTTTGCATTAAAATCTCCAAGCTATATTTTAATGTCCGACCTAGCTGTTTGATTTATATTTTGCTCTAATAAATTGTAAAATTCTTCTTTTATCTCTTCGGTTTTTTTATTTGTTGGTGCATGGACATTTATCAGAGTACATGAAAACCATTTAGCTTTTAATCTCAAACAGCATATTTGAAATCGTTAACACATTTTAAAAATTCTCCATTTACATAAAAACCGCAACCAAATTCATGTTTTTTACTTCCTAATCCACTATTGAATAAAGCAAAGTTATCAAATTTTTGGATACCACTTTCCAACCACGTTTTCTGAAGCACTACTACATCAAAGTCTAAATTTTACAATTCATTATGGAGCACTTTTAGTGCTTCTGACCAAAATAGGCTTCTTACATTCCACTTTCCAATTTTCATATTCCATTTCCAAATCCATTCATCATCAGTTTTCCCTTCCTTCCGAGGCTCCTTGCAGAAATTCGTAACCATATAGTTCTTACTTAGCTGGGGTGTTAGCCCGTCAAAAAACCCTCAACCTGAAGGGCCAGGATTTTTGATCAGGGTTTATGCCCTTATATGACTTGCTTTCACCACAGCTTCCAGAGCGTCGTCTACCCTTGGTTTGATTTTGGAGTGTCCTTCTCCTAGGAGGGTTGCAACCAAGCTCAAGGGTCCCTCCTACCCTATCTGACAGACCCTTATGATTGGGTCCATCAGACCCCCTTTCTCTTTCTGCCCGGTGACCCATGCTGCTGAAGGAGTTGGTTACCTCAACCTTAGCATGGGTTACTCACCTTAACAGGAACCACTGCTAGTAGGCAAGAGTGGGCTATGAGTGGAGAGGTTTGTAGACTTTCATCTTCATGCTGAAAATCTTACTAGGTATCATTCACATCACACTCCAATATGGGTCCCACCACAGCATGATACAAATACATAATTTTGATTCATAAACCATGACCTCAGCGCACTAATGCTCATCATTTACTTCAGAATGTTTTTACTAAACACAATGATGACCATCATTCATGGACTAGACAAATAACTGTGTCATAGGAGAATGAAGATATTAGTTTGTCATTTGTGAGGCTCTCCTCATCCTTCATATGGATTCAAATGGCCAACAATGGAAGACATGCACAGTATCTGTACAGAACATTTTCCTGAAGGTTCAGCCTCCATTCCCAAATTAGAAACTCAGCAAACCTTCATAATACTGATAAAATGAAATACAGACAACAAAGCAAAATTCTCTCCTTGTCCTAACACTGATGTATGAAATTACAGAATTACCAATGTTATTGTTTGTATTGGCTTAATATGGTACACCAAAAAAAAAATGTGATCCGGTTGATTTAAACAGATGAACACAACAGTCACAACGCTTATTCCGCATTCACGTAGCCTACAATTTGCAGTACAACAAACATGTAACTTAAAAGTTCCACCAAAAATTAACTATACATACTACACCATCATTCTGTACATTGCAAACATTCGGCATCCGTGGAACATCTGAAAAAATTTGTATATATATGCATTCTGAGAAATTAGTTGTCCTATTAGTACCAAATCACAACTCTGTGTAATTCAGTTGCAAATTTCCATTCAACCATGTAACTTGGCAGCAATCTAAAAACCAGTTCTCAACACATTTTACATTTTTCCCTCACTGAAATCTGCATTGCATAATTTAGAACGTAACAGGAATTCTACTAAATCTTTACCTTATGTATACTGGACCCTGCATCATTGTGATAGTTGAAGAATAAGAGACCAACTTGATGTCACAATTTATTAAGTTTTATTTCACTTCTTCTATACTCAACATGTTTCGGACATTAATACATCCATCATCAGGAACCTGC
>Ga0123357_10004960_pt1 | contig 15804 bp, 9 predicted proteins | sample TergutEmb28metaG_FD_89873 | JGI IMG/M metagenome (GOLD analysis project Ga0123357, IMG submission 89873) | Embiratermes neotenicus P4 segment gut microbial communities from Petit-Saut dam, French Guiana - Emb289 P4 | ecosystem: Host-associated > Arthropoda: Insects > Digestive system > Gut ... | reverse complement strand
ATGGTCCAGAGGTGGACCGAAACATGTTGGAGACACTAGGAATTTAAGACACGCACTGCGTTGGTGTTTTAATGTGTTTTAATAAACAAGTGCAATTTGTTGGTTGTTTTATCAATTTTTAATGTAATAATTGCACGGGAGAAAACATGAAAAAAAAAGTTCTATGAAATGTTTGAATTACAATAATATTGGTCTGAAAGAGAGAACAATAGTGGAAAGATTCATCAAGAGTATATAATAAATCATTTGAGAATGTACACATTACAAATTTTCTTAAAAGGTCTTTACTGTGGACAGAATGGTTGATAGCTTTTTTTTTTTTATGGGGGTGGGGGCTAGAATAGCACTTCCTCATTTAATGTTATTAAATTATCCTATTTATTAGGTACGTCATATTATTGTGTATTTAATACGTAATTGACACTGGCACAAATTCTTGCATAATGATCCAGGATTTTAGCCCTAAAGAATGTGTCTTGAATGTGTTGTTGTAAACTAGTGGGAGAAGAATTTTGATCTATGAAATGCCATTGTATGAAATATTTTCCTTTAATAAATTGATAAAAATGTGACTTTATATGTTAATAGGGAACTTCCAAAATTGTTCAAATAATACAGGAAGTAATTTCATTATGAAATATTAAATTTTTCAGGGATGTGTCCCTTCCTTAAGTTGAGAAGAATGTGACTGTGATATAATAGACCCTTGAATGTTTTATAATACAGTTTTAAGAAAAGAAGCAGTGTTTTGTCATGGTGCTATGACTACTACATGTACTACACACTCAACCACTTATTAATTAAATAAAAGAGGAGTATGAGAACTGAAGCCCTTGGGTTTTAGTTCTGTACCTTCTCGTATTGTGTAAGGAGTTCATAAAATATTTGGAAGCTTAAAGATACAAATCTTCGTCATTAACTGATTAATTCAGTGAAGTGTCAAACATTGCATTTGTACTTGGTTTTACCCTTGGTATTGTCATTCCAAAGATTCTGATGTGGGGGAGTTTAGATATGTTACTTTCAAATCATGCTTTAATTATGAAGTCATGTGTGTGATGTGCACAATCACAGATGTCACTGACTCCTCATCGATCACTGGTGGATGAGGAATGGTTTCATGGAGTGTTACCCCGTGAAGAGGTTGTGAGGCTGTTAAGACAAGAAGGAGACTTCCTTGTGAGGGAAACAACAAGAAATGATGAGTGCCAGACCGTTCTCTCAGTGTGTTGGGGTGGGCACAAGCATTTCATTGTACAGACTACTGCAGAGGTGAGTTTGTTTAATTACATTAAATTATATATATGTATACACACACACACACATTTACATACATACATATACACACACACCCTATATGGTGAATATTTATTTGTGTCTGTGTCTTCATTCAGAGTAGATGTCATGATGACAGGTATTGAACAGAACTATCAAGTTAGCCATGTATTGACAGCACACACTCTTACGGTTCATCATAATTGTGTACAAACATTGTTGATACTGAGTGAAATGTTGAGCTTCTCTGTTTTTTAGTATTTATATACACTTAGCAGTGCTGAGAGTGTGAAATTCTCCCACAGGGTCATTTCCGGTTTGAAGGACCAGCATTCCCGACAATACAAGAACTTATTATCCATCAGTCCCAGAGTGGTTTACCTGTCACAGGAAGATCGGGTGCTGTGTTGAGGAAACCCATCCTAAGAGAACGCTGGGAACTGAACAATGATGATGTTGTTCTACTGGATAAAATTGGGCGGGTGAGAAACTTCACTGCACCTTTTTATTCTAGCTGTGTGTGTATCATGTCACATATACAATGAGACCCCTTCAGACATTTTTGGAAGAAGGTTCAGCCTGAGGGTGTGTTATTAAAATATGTATGATAAACCTGAAATCTGAAATAATAGAAAATTAGTTGCTGGATATATAGATTTATAAGGCTATTATAACAAATCTGGCAAAGTTTCAATTTCGTATGTGCTGAACTGGTGAAGTATACATTGTATTCTTATACAAGCTGTCACTAACCTCATCACATTATCATTAATTGGCCCATGCATGTGCACAGTAATAATTGGGCATTGAAGATAAAGTTTCAAAACTGATTTTAAATTGTGTGGTTTCCATCCCGTTGTGTACAATTATCATATATTTTATTATCTAAGCCGTCTTTACACAACTTACAGTAACAGTTGCAAACTGCTGCAACTAGTCAACTATGCAACATGTTTCACTCTTTCATCCATCATCAGGCTTACACACAAGTATGGCTTAATAAGGTGAATTTTTGTGGTTCTACCTATGGGATCCCAAGGTTCACATAAATCTACATTACAAGAGACTGTAATTATCATCCATTAAAACTGACTCACTAAAAACTGTTAAAATGTGACTATTTGTCTTAGGCCTTCACTGCTTCACTATGTTGTTGACTGTGGGTCCATTGGGTATCTATTCATGTACAGTAGACAGGCAGTCTTCTATTTAGTTATTAACGGGTTTGGTTGCACTTGTGTTCCCATAACTGTAATTTATTATCCGGTTATTCATCCCCTTTATTTTACCTATACACAAACTTTGCTGACCCGCACTTTTAACCTGCACTGGCTTTATCTGGCATGTATGCTGTTCTATGAGTTGGGGATCTGTTCCGTAACGTGTGGCACCAAAACTCACGGTTGTCTCTGCAGTTGATTCTTGGATGTCTAGGTGCTGACGTTGTATGCTGCATGGGGTGTTGGTTGGTGTCTTGTAACCGCCGTGCTGTGGGTGTTGTTGCCGTTGGCTGCCTATGGAACAGTTGCTGTTCTATGGTAGTACCATCTGGTCGGGATATGTCGTTGTTGCTTTATACTTTTGAAGCCTGGTTTTCCCTGTGTACGCGCCGCCGATCGCTGACTAACTTGTTTGACTGCTTGAGCCATGTGAGCGCGACCTGTCGTTTTCTCCTTGAATTACCGCATCGTATATCCTGTTTTGTTTTATTGTGTTCTTATCATTGATTTGGTTTCCGTTCTTGGTTTCCTTGTAGATGTAAAACTTTTCTATTGTATCCATTGTGCGGCCTTCTTTTGGTTACGTACAAGACTTCCATTATGTTGTTTATATGTCCTATGGAGTGATGTTCTAGCAGGTGTGCGGCAAATTTTGATTTGTTATTATTATATTTGAAGTTGTGGTAGGGTTCTCGAAACCTTATTCGGAAGGATCGGCCTGTTTGTCCAACATATTTCATGTTGCAATCGGGACATGTGAGGCTATAGACTCCGCTTTCATCTAACTTGTCGCGCGTCTCCCTATGTGGCAGTTTATGGTTCAGGATGTTGCCGACGGTGTTATTGGTGGTAAACGATATTTTAACTGACGACTTCTTGAACAGTTTTGTGATAAACTTGGTTTCTTTTCCCATGTATGTAAATTTGACCCATATTTGTGAGTTGCCCTTCCTTTGTTTTTCCGTGTGTTTGCCTCTAGTGCCGTCTATGATTGACGGGTCATACTTATTGTTGTGCAGGATCTGCTTTATAGTATTGCGTTCTCGCTCTTTGGCATCTCTGCTCAATAGGTAACTATCCATTCTGTTAAGTAGGTAATGTATTGCTGCGTGTTTTTGCTCACATGGGTGGTTGGAGTCATTGTGTATTATGGTATCTGTAGTGGTTGGTTTTTGGTGTACACTGAATGAGAAGTTTCCTGCGATCTTTTTTTATCGTAATATCCAAAAAGTTGATGCTATCATCTGACTCTTTTTCTATAGAAAAGGTCATTGTGGGTAATGCGTTGTTAAAAAGTTCTAGAAGTTTGTCAGTATCAGTACTATGATCATTGTACACAATCAAGATATCATCCACGTATCTGAAATAACCGACTACATTGTTTTGCAATAGAATGTTGTACAATTTTGTGTGAATTAGGAATGTAATGCATGTTTCCTTAAACATCTCTTGAGTTTTTATAATTGCTTCATTATTTTATCTGGCCTTTGCCAAGGAAAGGGTGGAAGAATGTTTCCTGATTTCAATTGTTTCCATAGGCAGCATAACACTGTGTTGTGGACAACATGTTGCACATAAGCTGCAGAATTAGCATGCCTGATTTTTGGTATACACCATTAGTAGCGGGTTTCTGTTAGTTCATGTATGACTGCCAGGGATAAGTGGAAAGATTGTTACAGGTTAACCAGTTTATCCTTAGCACCCCCATTCATAGGTTGTATTTTGTTTGTTGTTGTGGATCAGTGATCAAACATCATTTTTGTAGGTACTATTACAAGACAGTCTCATTTGTCATATTCCCAGTATATGAAAACTATGTGTTGTTAATGCATAACTGATGCTACACATTACTCATCCCATATTTTCTTCAAGTATAGCAGGTACCAATTTTAATGTTATTCCAACAGGGCCTAGGTCTTTCCAAAATAATCTGTTTAATTCTGAGCCTTTGTTGTTTAGAAATAATTGACATAAATTTTACAAGGCAGTATAAATTTATGCTTTTTTAATTAATTGTGTAATAATGATTGAGTACAGCACATGTTGTTTGGATGCAGGGAAACTTTGGAGATGTGTATAAAGCACATCTCAAGACCAGCAAGAAGGAAGTTGCTGTGAAAACATGTCGCATTACGCTACCAGATGAACACAAGAAGAAATTTCTGCAGGAAGGGCGCATATTAAAGCAGTATGACCACCCGAATATTGTAAAACTGATTGGTATTTGTGTGCAGAAACAGCCCATCATGATTGTAATGGAGTTGGTTCCAGGTGTGTGATACTGAAGTAACATTATACTTTTCTGTTAATCACTGCAGTGACATTTAGTACATGATAGTTAAAATAACACTTTTGTAATATCCAAATTCTTCTTTCATCCATGCTTATTTTATTCTCCATCATAGAATGACACCATTTTTTGTTGAATTTATTGATCCATTCATTTAAGTTTATATTTGATTGCTGCCTGCTCATGTGTAGCTGTTTGTGTTGGAAGTTGTATTAAGTTAATTAGTCTTTTCAAAATGTATGTGACTTACGTGTTGTGTAAATATTATCTGGATGACAACATACATTTAATTTTGCAGGTTTATTTCCAACCCATAATGACTTTTTTCCATTGAGGTTTTTTTTTTAATTTATTTATTTATTTATTTTTTTAATTTATATATATCTTCATTGTAACCTTATAACATAGTATGGCAATATGCTCATGTATCTGTTTGTTGATACTCATTAAATTCATTCAACACTTTCAGTTATTGTGTAGTGATTAGTGAATTTGAAAGATTGCTGAAGGAGGGAGGAAAACCATGAAAAGCCTGGGATAGAGCACTCTGTCTCCAGGCTGAGAATTGAGTGGAACCTTCCACATGTAAAGTATGAGTGCTGCTCTCTGATCTGCAGTGTTTGCTAGTTGAAGCGTGTAAATACTACATAAAGAAATGAGAACAAATTGTGATGACTGTAATCCCTCAAGTTCTGTGGCTTGGTTAGTTGCTGGCCTGTCACTACAGAGGCCCTAATTAAATCCCAGACCAGTTTGTGATTCACAGGGGACAGAGTGGCACTGGGACACGTTTCTGTCACACTGCTTCAGTGTTCCTCTGGCATTATCATTCCACCCTTGCTGTATACACATGCATTCATGTGTCATTTATACTATATAGTATTAGTGCTTGACAGCATTGTGAAATAACACACTTAGAAGAATTTATAACATGTGAATAATTATGCAAATTGTCGATTTTATATATGTGTACAAGTACTAATAATTCAGCATGAAGTTTGCCAGAGCTGTTTGCTGCTACTGTTTTTTAATTTTCAAGACAAATTTTTTATATACTATTTTAGTTCTTGATTGCATTTTATCCATAACTGCAACTGATTTTGTATGCTCAGACAGCTACTTTTCCACAGCTATTGTCTTTTGATACAAGAGCAAAGGAAATTTTTGCAGGTGACAAGTTGTTGGAACACCAGATTGCTTTCCTGTATTATCATAAACATTGTGTTCAGTATTTCATAGGTAAAAGTAAAAAACAATGTGAAGTTGTCCCTGTATGTGCCATGAAGCTGTAGCACCACTTTTTCTTAACCTGATCACTTTATGGAGGTGAGTGGGCAGTCTCATGCTCTGACCACTTTCCTCGCAGGAAAGAGCCCCAACCACCCTTTGAATAGCAGGCTGTTTTGTAACTGCCTCAGCTGGAATTCAAACCCCAGATTGTCCATCCTGTAGTCTAGTCACTATACTAACGATGCTGTTTCAGTTCCTTTCGTTATCTCAGAGGTGCTGCAGTAATTAAATAAGTATCTGATTTTATTTTGTTGTAATATACATCAGTTCCATGCGGTTACCTTTGGTCTGATTTAAACATTCTGTATGTAGGTATTTGAAAAGTGTGGCTTACATATATGTATATCAGCAGTCTGAATTTGTTTGAGAAAAGGTAACATTGTTTTCCTGCTCAGTGAAGCACCATACCGTGAAGGCATATGGGGGGAACAGAAGTGTATCTCCATGTAGTCTGTGAATACAAGTTAGTATTTTTGGTTTCTGATTCTAACCTTACCCACTATATATGCTCCTTATAGTAAATGGTCTGTTGATGCTGTGATGTAAATGCATGTGATATTGAAATTAGTGGAATAATATATACTTGTATAAACATCTACAAATTATTTGGTGTCATTTTTGGTTAGGAGGTTCCCTACTCACATTTCTCCGAAATCGTGGCGGAAGTTTAACACAGAAACAGTTGCTGGGAATGTGCCGAGATGCAGCTGCTGGAATGCGGTATCTTGAGTCAAAGAACTGTATTCACAGAGACCTCGCTGCTCGAAATTGTCTAGTTGGTAAGTTATACTTGTGTCACGAACTATTCATTTCCCATGGTTTGATTGTCAGAAAATGTAAGCATGTTGTTTTGATACTGTGCATTGTTGCTGGACTGTGAAAAAGTTCCAACATAGAATCTGGGACATACTTAGCTACTTCAGGAACTGCAAACAGGCCTCCTTATGGACGGAACTGAGGAGTAACATGTGATAAAACTGGTCTTTTTAAGGTTATGAAAACATAGTGAAGATTTCAGATTTTGGAATGTCTAGAGAAGAAGAGGAGTACATAGTATCAGATGGAATGAAACAGATTCCCATTAAGTGGACAGCTCCTGAAGCACTGAATTTTGGTAAGTAAGGTTGCTAAAATGTATGCATGGTTCAAAGTTTGAGTTGGGCAGCCACTTTAATATTATGGTTCCTGAATGACAACAGTCATTGTGGTGTAGGATAACCTGTATTCTTATCTGTATATGGTGTGTCTGTGTCTATGTTAAGTGGGTCCCTTGACTTCACAGCATAGCCATCTCTTCAGGTTCTGTGTGGAGGTTACAGCCTCCAGATACAGAGGGTACCTTTGAATAAATTGAATAAGCAGACAGCAGACAAGTGGTCCTCCTGCTGGTGGAATGGATGAGGGTGTAGTAGCTCCTCACTGGTAGGGGGGGAAAACAGGATGCTACAAAATGTTATGCAGAACGTTGGAGTTCAACAGATTCTTTGAAATAACCTGAAGGAGAGACACCACTTGCAAGATCTAGGCATAGATAGAAGGAGTATATTAAAAGGATCTCAAGTAATAGGGTGTTATGATGTGGACTGGACTTGCCTGGCTGTAGTTAGGGACCATTGCCAGGCTGTCATAAACACACTGATGAAACTGCAGGTTACACGAGATAAATTCATAAACTAGCTGAGGACCCAGTAGCTTATCAAGGACTCATCTCTACTTTGGTTGGTTGGTCAGTCATTTCCTAGTGGTGATGTTAATAATGGCCTCATTACATACTGCTTGTATCCAGTCTTGAGGTTTATTTTAGTCCTATACATTGCCTTTAACATTACAGATTTCCACCATTTCTGAGGAGGTTAGAATTATTTGTCCATTAATTGTTCTTCAGTTAGGACATTTAAAATGGGAAGAGGGAGTGGGAAGGGTTTTAATTTTAAAGTGTAAACTGGCTTCATGTAACAGAGAAAATGTTTGAACAAAATGAATTATAAAGATTCTGTAGAGTATGAGTGTCACAGGACACAATGTTGTGATCCTGATGGATGATAGCCATAATTTTGTGAACCTCTCTTGAAAAGGGCTCTTCTGAATAGGACATCAGCCTAGATCTTACCAGAGGATATTCAATACTGAGGTAACTGAGCTTAGACTATTAACCATTTTCAAGTTGAGTTTAAGTCCTTGGCACCTAACATCATGTGTACCCATCATCAGTTTGATGCTGAAAGTGCCAAATATTGGGTAAGGTGACAGAATTTAATGGCCTTCCTTATGCACATCTTATTTAAATTCCAGTATTCTGCAGCTCCCACTGGGCATTTAGTACTGGTGCCAAAGAGTTAGCATTGAATGTAAATGCTATGCTTTTGTGTGTGTTGTGATGATAGTTTTTCATTGACAGGAATGGCTTATGTCTTCAGATATTAAGAAATGTCAGAACAAGTTACTTTCTCTGATTTTATTAAACACAAAAATTTGAGGGTTTGTGTTCCTGCATCGGTGCTGATGAGGAGTCTTCCGGAAACACAAAAATGTTCAGAGCAGCAGTAGTGAAAGCACTATTATAGGTAGTGGCATGGTCAAGGTAATTTCTTTTGATGAACTAGGAAGACCATAATGTTTGAGAGCAGACAAGTAACAGGAATCCACATAACAGGGAATATTGTATTAGAACAACACCAAGGCAGCCATGGACCCAGTAAAATGAAATGTGGTCTTGAATCCATCTTGACATTGGACTGAAAGTAATGGTTTTTGACAGAGGCCATCCCGTTGTGTATTAACAAATTTGTATAATATATTATATACCATCAGTACATAACATTATATCAGTACAGTGATACAATATATACAATTAGGTCACACGGTAATAACCATCTAATTTGTTTTAATTATAAAATAGGAATTTCATCATTCATTATTTTAACTTTGACTGTAAATGAAATGGGATCCCATTGAGTGCTACTTTGTTGTACCTTAATAATGTTCTTCATAGGCCTGAAGATGACCGTTTACGGTCAAAACATGTAGTCGTATGTGACCTAATTGTATATGTTGTATCACTGTACTGATATATTGTTGTGTACTGACGGTACATAATACATTATACAAATTTGAAAGTGATGGGCTTCATTTCCTCAATTGTGGAGCCTTATGTGAAAATATCACTGTAGTTGCTTATCCGATTTATGTTGTCACATACTTAATTTACCTCTGTTTATATAGGAAAATACACATCCCTGTGTGATGTATGGAGCTATGGTGTGCTGGCATGGGAAATATTTGCACTTGGAGGAACACCATATAATGGACTCAATAACTCCAAAGCTAGAGAGAAAATAGACTCTGGTACGCATGCAGTATAAAATTAATTGGTTGTAATGTGATGAATTCTCTGTGACTGTGCATGACATTTGTCTGAGTTAGGCCCCCCTCGCTCTCACTTTGCAGGATCTGTGACAGTGTAATTTCTAATTTTAATCTGAAGAGTTGTTGATATAATAACACTCATCATAATAAAATTGAGCATTTGTTGCTCCCACAGTTGATAGTCTCATATGAGAGGAAAATGTTCACAATTTTATATTTAGTTCTGTAACTTCACAGTTCAATTATGGTATGGAAATTGAAGGTGTGGTACATATCATTTACTGGCATGCACTGTAGGTAACAAAGTGTTTAAATATATCATACTTAGAAGGTTTTTGAACATTTATTCCTGATGCATTTAACAGTTGGAAGCCACCTTCAGGTGTCTGTGTTTGAACACATGGAGTTGTATTTTTGTTTTTATGCTTGTTTCTCCTTTTGTTTATGATTATAAAATGTTCTGTCACCACTGGTATTTACTTTAGAGCAGTTTAAAATTAAAACCTTCTTAGTGCAGGAAAGTATTCTGGAACACCAAAGCCTGCAGTATGATCAAATAATTGCAGAAGAGGATACAGAGTTTTGACCTTTGTTGTTGCAACCTTAAAAAAATGGGATTGTATAGAGATTAGTATCCCTTGTTGTCTACATATGTTTTATGTACGAGGTGGCTCTTAGGAGACAGAAATGTATAATTATTTGAATATAATTTTTAATACTAAATTTACAGTCTTGGAAATAATAGTGTCTTTTCTGTTGTAATGCTACATAAAATTATTGTAAACAAGTAGTTTGTGTGCTGTCATAGTAATCAGATTTGTAGATTTATCTGTACTGTATATTGTAAGGTGTTTAGGGGACAGGTCTTCAGAAAACCTTTAACCATTTTGCAGATAGGTTACTGTGAAAGACCAGAATTCAGCGCGTTAGAACTTTCAGGGTGTCCCCTCTGACAGTCCTGAAACCTTCATTTAATTTTGTTGTCATACCTTTTCCTTGTTGTTTATGGGAACCAACAAACTTTTTTTTTTTATGAACATAATTTTTTCTGTACTTATTCATGCATGGTCTTTAAGATTATCCTTTAATCACTGGATGTCTATCTATATGTAGGATGCTAATAGTACTGTCCACAAGAAAGTAATTTTGTACATTTGGGTAACAAGGATACTTTGCATTTTTAAGACATGCTGCATGGTCTGTGTTTTATTTCCCACAAATTATCCCCCCCCCCCCATAATAACATTCACATTGTGCATAATGTGTGCACTACAGAGTGAATGTCCAACCCTGCCAATTAAAGGTTACCTTTGCAAAATCTCCTGTGTCTCATTAATTTCATGTACACATTTCAGGACAGAAAATTATATAGTGTTGACATATGCATGTACTAAATCAAAGTACTTTTCCAACTTACACATAATTAGTAGAATCTACAAGAAATAATGATGGGATTATGTTCATATTTCTTGCAGGTTACCGGATGCCTGCACCAGAAGGCACTCCTGATGAAATGTATCATCTTATGTTAAGGTGCTGGGAATATGAACCAGAAAAACGTCCACACTTTGATCAAATCTATGTAGTGGTGGACACACTTTACAGTGCTCATAGATAGTACTAATTCTGCAAACCCCCATTTGGTGAAGTGCATGTTACACTATACAACACATGTGTTTACACTGAAAACCTCTGTGTCACTGTAAGAGTGGGTGCCAGATGTGGGTATGCCATAATTGTTGTTGCACATTAGAAATCTTATCTGTGAGTATGCTAACCCATGTATTGTATATAACAAGTGTCCAAATATAATTATTGTGTGCCTGAAGTCATATTAACCAAGCGCATGTTAAGTACGGAATTACTATATAAGCATCTTATGAAAACCCTGAGGTCCACCAGGCCATTAGAAATTGCAATGTTAACCCTTCACCACTGGAATCTAGGCACCGTATGGTCTTTAAATCCTCACATGTTACCGACCACTGTCCACTTTTAGGGTAATTTAAATTTAAAACTCCCCTGTCCTTGACAGTTGTTGGAATTTAGACTCCAGCATTATGAAGGGTTAAATATGTCATTGTGCCATTATGTTATTGAAGCTAACAGAAGTCATACAAATGAATTGAATGTATTACCAGTTGCACTTTAAACTGGAAGATAATAATGTTAAAATTCTTACTATCCTTAAGCATTATGCCATGAAGGTACATGTAAGAGTGAGGATATAGCATGGCCCATCCCATTGGCCCCGTGGTTTAAGACGTGGGTCTGTTGTTGCTCATTTGGTGGAATTGTGGATTTGAATCCCCCTGGGGGCATGGATGTGTATGTGTTGTCAGGTAGAGGTCTCTCTGTAGGGCTGATAACTCATCCAGAGGAGTCCTACTGAGTGTGGTGTATCCAGTGAGTGTGATTGCACTGCCCTGTAAGGGGAGGCCATGAACCAGAATTGAGTCAAAGCACCACATGGGGGTGGGAAAGAAAAAAGATGTAGCATAATGCATTGTTCACTTCTGTGCTGGTTGCAGGCAAGTGGTCAATCTGACATGCCAAAAGGGCTCCAAGTTCCCATTGGATAGGCAGCTAGTTAGGAGAAGTATGTCCTCCAAGTTCAATAATCATTGAATTTTTGGTATCTGCTAAGTATGTGTGTTGGTTGGGTCCCTTGAATGATTGAATGGCCACCGTGCTGCAAGATGGTAATGGATAAATGATTTTTATTGTTGTAGTGAATGGTGCTGGAAAACTGACATTAACAAGAACATAGGCTTGAATCTGGTACTAGAAATGGTGTAGTCAGTTATTGCTGTACCAACAACAAAGGTGAAGTGAGGTGTATAACATTTTTGGATATAAATTGTTTCTGTGACTGGCATCTGTAGTAACACAAAATTTGACATTCATGTTTGCTCTTGCATCAGTTGTTTGCTGCTGCAAAATATTGTGATATAAGTCACCTTACAGCTTCTAAACTTTCCTTTTTCAGGAAGGAGGTGGTAGATTGTGTGTACTGGGTTCTGTCTCTGAGTAACAGAATATCAGTGAAAGTGAAGGCCTGCAGTAGAATGTATAATTTCATATGGATATGAGCCATAACACATTTGGCACATTTCTGAAGGTTTCAGTTCATACATTGAAATATCTGCAATGAGATACAACAGACAGCTTGTTTCCATTCAGTATGAAGGTGGGGTAGTAACTTAAACCGAGCAGCATTAAGGTGTGTAACAAGTAGAGATTAAGCTTCACACATTTGACAGTTTGTACTGGATGAAGGTATGTGGGTAGCTTTACCCCTGAGGAAAGATCATCCAGTACGGATCTCATAATAATTATTCTGCACTGTCTAGTGGCTGTCTTATGCATCTGGTAGTCTGAAGAATTTCATAGCCAATGTCAACTGTTGCCATTAATAGAAGAAGTAAAAATCAAATATATGTGGCAGTATAAAACAACAAATCACCTCAGTTTCAGTCAAGCCAGCATAAAAAATTACGATTATTTTTAATGTATATTGTCTGGCCTTTAAAGCCCAATGTAGCCACTAATAGCCAAAGTTATTTTCATTTTTAAATGCCCATGCCTACACATGGCAAATAGCCTGGAAGAGCACAGTTCTCAGCATTGTCCATTTTGTCCAGGAAGAGTTAAAAAATTTAATGCGACATGGGCGTCCTGTTCAGCCAGTAAAGATTAATATGATTCAGGCAGTGGATATTTCCAGAGATGTTGCTGTTATGGTGTATGATCAGATTCCAAAATATGCACAAAATGTGCCCAGAGGTGTGATGCCAAACTGTTTGTCATGAACATTCATAAACTGGCTAATTGCGCTGCCTGTTTGTAGAATATTTCAGATTGTGATCAGGTCATCATAGTCCATCAGAAAGAACCAAGGTAAATCTGTGGATGCTGATTGAATAAGGCTGTGATTTTAAGAGCATAGCCTTGAACTGTCTGTTTGGAGATGATAATTTTCTCTTGTACATAATCAAATGTTCTACATATTTTTCTGAAAATACCAGTTATTACTTGTTACTAATACAAAGTGTCCCACATTAAGTGCTGGATTCATTTAAAATGCGTGTAAATTAATTTATTTCAGGGTATGAATATTGTATTTAGAATTACATATTGTCATCTAATATTTATATCAACATGAGATTAAGTACATTTGTTACTATATTTAATTTGTAAAATCAGATGATAGTTTTAAGAGCTTTTGCTCTGGAGTATCCCTTCACACTTTGAATGCAAATGAATATCGAAAAGTGTAAGAGTAGTTGTTGAATTAAGAACACATTTTTATTTTAGTAAGACTATTTTCAAAATGTATACAAGAAATCCTTCATACAGTGTTTTCCTTGAGCACTAGAGCAGAATTTTTAATGTAGACCACAAAATGAACAGATTTGTTGTTGAAAATGTTACAAATTTTTAGCAAAAACATTTGCTGTTATGCTGCCATGTGGTGTCTGGCTCAGTTTAAATAATTTGCTCATTAAACAAACTGGAAGATTTTATGTTGTCTCTGTGCTTAATTATTTACCACACTATACATACATAATGGCAGTATGTGTGTAGCTTCACACATTCTTAAACTCAGCATGACTGAAATGCCAGAAAAGGTATTCTTTATGCATCTTGTATTATTAAATCGATTTGGCAAAATTTGCGAAATCTCCTTAGCAATAAATTTAACCCTGTAACTGAGTGAATTTTTTTGTAATCAACCACATGAGTGGAAAGATGTACTGTTTAATGAAAGATGTTGGAGTAAGGTATTTCAGATTGCATTCTTTTTAATTTTATTTGCCTCTTTGGCTGTAATATTCATTTATTGTAGGTAAAAATCTTGTTATTGCAAACAGTAATCCACTGTTTAAAGACTAATAATGATATATTAAGTAACAGCTTTTTTTTTTTTTTTTTTGTATTTTTTTAAAAATATTTCAAGTGTTGCAGAGCCAAATTACGTCTGCATTTTACATTACATAAATATTCCCTGGATGACCCATTTTTCAGCAGATGCGTAAAATTTTGAACTGAAGTTTGTACAAAATAGGTCTCACTGGATCAGTTTGAACCAGAATTCAATTTGATTGATTCTTTTGGTCATCAGTTTTATTAAAATCTTTTCATTATTTTCTGAGATGAGAAACCTATGGCCTCCCTTTTATTATGCATTCTTTGTGTGCACTTTAAGCTAGTGATAAATAGTAATTGTTCATAGTAATACATCAGATGAAATTCACAAGAATGCAAACCATACTTTTATTGACAGTATCAGATATTGCAGAGAATGTGACTTTAAGTACATCTTCAAAAGCTCCTAAATACTGAGGAGATGGAGGGTCATTGGGAGAATGGTTGTGAGATGGGGAGCTGAATGAAATTAGGTAGATTGTGTTGAGTTATGAGCTTTAGTTTTAGCAGCATCAAACCTTGGGGTTGCTTTGCCATGGTTACTCGTATTCACAAAGCTGGTGCAGCAGTCATATAAAGTAATGCTGACGGTTATGGGCAGTGGGAATAAGAGTGACAAAATAAGTCCAGAGTTGGCAGGAGTTTGATAACTGTATCAGACACCTAAATTTTCACAAAATGGCACTCCAGTCTCTTTGATTCGCAGTTACCTACACTTCACAGTACTGTTCATATAAATGGGAAACACTGTATTAAGAAAACGTTCTAGCTAACACTAGGTCTTTACTTATTCTTTCCTTTTATCCTAAACATGCTGTGCAACGTATGAGGTATGTACAACTGAAACGTGTGTGGAGAGCTGTGCCATTGTAACTTAGGCAGCTGCATGTTGCCCCTGTAACCACCCTGGTAGATACATGTGAAGAACAGTAGAGTTAAGTGAGTGAGTAGCTAGTATGCACAACGTTCAACACAAGTTTGGCATTCAGAGGACTGGGCATCATGATATATTTTTACAATAAATGCCAACAAGATGCACTGTTTCTCAACTTTATTTTGGTAAAGAACTCTACATGTTTCAGACAGACTTACTGTCCATCATCAGGAGTCTTAATACTGTATTTGTAGCAATTGGTATTTGCCATACTACTTACGTTGACTGTCTGCTAGCGAGGTTGGGATGGATCCCGGCATCAACATAACTAGTATGACAAATACCAATTGCTGTGAATACAGTATTAAGACCCCTGGTGATGGACAGTCTGTCCGAAACACGTAGAGTTCTTTACCAAAATAAACTTGAGAAATAGTGCATCTTGTTGGCTTTTATTATAAGAATGTTCAACACAACTTAACCTTTTGGCGCCGGAATTATTTTTTTAATTTTAGCACACCCTGTATATAAAATGTGAATATTCCAGGAACCAAATATGT
>Ga0123357_10004959_pt1 | contig 15806 bp, 6 predicted proteins | sample TergutEmb28metaG_FD_89873 | JGI IMG/M metagenome (GOLD analysis project Ga0123357, IMG submission 89873) | Embiratermes neotenicus P4 segment gut microbial communities from Petit-Saut dam, French Guiana - Emb289 P4 | ecosystem: Host-associated > Arthropoda: Insects > Digestive system > Gut ... | reverse complement strand
TCCTGGTACAGTTTCCAAATTTTTCTTTAAGCTTCTTGTTACTATTCCAGTGGCTCCAATTATTACTGGTACAATCGTACATTTCAGGTTCCACATTCGTTGTATCTCTATACATAAACTCTTATATTATTATTATTATTATTATTATTATTATTATTATTATTATTATTATAAGGTCGATTCTGACGCTTATGCTTCCAAGGCTCATGATTACTAGCACCAGGTACTATATTAATTACTCTATTTATATGTCATCACTCGTTCCTTATTTATAGTAACTCTTCATTCTCTTCTTCAGCCCTTTGTGATATTTGCCTTAAGGTCATTGTAATCGCAATTTACCCAAGGTGTAGAATTACTTTTGTGATCAGTAATGGGAGAGCACAATAAGTCATTATTGGTAGCAGCGTCGTTTTTTACCTTGAGCTGCTGTTTCCGCACACATACAACCCTTTCACTGATTCATTATCCCTTCGGGTGTTCTTTAGATTGAGACTTAATAGATATGCAACATATCTAAAGATCGAGACTACAGTACTGACTGAAACATAAACATCTCTCAGTGTTAATTATTGGTAACATTTTCTGATCATATTCCTAACTATTAGAACAACCATAAACCGTATCTTGAGGGCTACCGCTTAACCTGGTATGACGGGTAATCGGAAGGCATGTTAATCTGGAGAAACCGTCATTAAGTTACGTATGACGTTAGTGCAAGGTAGAGTAGAGTTGACACTGTTCCTGCTTGGGACAACTATTGGATTAATATAAGGTACAGTAATAAGGTTTAAATAATAGTGCACGGCAACAACACTTATTGTTAGGTGCGTTAGCAAAATTGCGAAAAAGACAGTTTCGTCATTTAAGCCCGTCCGTCTGTCCGCATGAGAAAACTCGGTTGCCACTGGACGGATTTTCATGAAATTTGATATTTGAGTATTTTTCGAAAAACTATCGAGAAAATCCGCGTTTCATTAAAATCGGACAAGAATAATGGTAGTTTTACATGAAGACCACTTGACGTTGTTGATCATACCTCTTAGATTGAGAAATGCTGCAGACAAAATTTGTAAAGAAAATTAAAACACACATTTTTTTTCGAAAATCATGCTGTTGTGAGATAATGTAGAAAAATACTGCAGAGCTGGAAAGGCCACAGATGACAATATGGTGCATAATAAAATAAAAAAAAATAATAATATATTAAACTAATACTATATTATGTTAGGATGCACGGTCAACAAAATATAAAAAAAAATGTGATGCATGCTCATATACCTAAGGCTACAAACACACACACAAAATACAACTTTCCTACTGTAACAATGGTTGCAAGAACGCTCCTCAATGTTACGTTATACGTAACCTGCCTGTCTGAAAATGTATTTACCTTTGAAGTGATTATTTTCGCCCCTGCCCTATCTAGAATGAAGACCGTTAAGTTGGAGAGACTTTCAAGAGAGCGTCAGTTAAGAGGAAGTCCATTGTGTGTACGGCAGACTCTGTTGGGACATTGTTATCTGACAGCTAGAACTAGTCACTTCCCGTCGGCTTGCTTACCTCGTAAAACTCGACGCGCAATGAACAACCCATTTTTAGAAGCGACTTATGTTTGCGGAATGGAGGAAATCCTTTCCAGCCTCTTGTTTAAAAACGACGAGTGGGAACCGTAAAGTTAACTGTAACACACTGAATTATAACGCATGAATTTTGGCAAAAGGCAGATTCGAATAGAGGCGAGTGCTACGCTGCCTGCCGTTGAGTGAAACGGTCTGAATGTATAGTGATGCCAGTTGTCAGATAAACTAATGCTAGTGTATTCTATCGATTTACTATTCTCTGAAAGGCCATCTGGTGTTCGTGGCAGGAAATGGCTGAAAACGAGATATTTCTGAACAGATTTCAAAGAAAATTTTTATTGGTGGTGCATAATATTTGTCCAACTAACTAACTTAGGTATAAATTAGTCAAATACAACGACTTGCCTTACCTAAAATTCTAGTAGATAATTCGTAATTACTTAAACTAGTCATAACACCAAAAATCTGTTGCATTCATTCATTCATTCCTTTGGCACGTGCAGAATGCAACGATTCCTTGCCGTTCTCAGGAGTGTCTTCCATTTCTCCCCGTTATATACCCTTTCGTTCCACCTTTCCCACCAACTAGTCTTTCATCCTCCCTCACTTCATCTTGCCATCTATTTCTTGGTCTGCCTCTCAGTCTTGTTGCTTCCAAATTCATATATAATACTTTTTTGGAATTCTATTTTCTTCCATTCTCTGTACTTGCCAAACCAACGTAATCTGTTTAACCTTATTGTCTCTGTTATAGTGGGTTTTATAACCAGTGAATAAATTTCTTTATTGGTAAATATTTTCCAATTTCCTTTTTCGTTCTCATGTACTGGACCTAAAATTCTTCTATACGCCTTCTTTTCAAAAATGTTTATTTTCTTTCTATCTCGCTTCGTTAATATCCAGGTTTCTGATGTATATGTTAAAGTTTTGCCTATTATTGTGTTCTTTAGTCATAATTTTTAGATATATTTTTATTTCTAAAAAAATGTTGTAGCATGAATTATGCTTTGTTAGCATTTTTAATTCTTCCTTGTAAATCTGTTTGGTGATTATCTTCAGTGCGTATAACACCTAGATATTTAAAATTTTCAGCTCTTTCAAATGCATAATTTTTTATTCTTACTTTTCCTCTTTTATTTAGTTTTGAGCTGTTTTTCCGTTCCACTATCATATATTTTGTTTTTCCTTGGTGTATATTTAGTCCTAAATTTCTGGCAATGTTTTCTATTTCCACAAAAAGTTGTCTTATTTCTGTTTCATTTTTTCCAATTAATACAACGTCATCTGCGTATGCTAATACATTAAATTGTTCTGTACCTATCTTTATACCACTATGAACCATTTTTATACTTTGTATCACTTTTTGTAATGCTAAACTGAGTAATATTGGAAATAGTCATCCTGTTTCAATCCTGTTATGTTAAAAAAAGGATAACAGTGTTCCTTCTATTATAACAGCACTTCTTGTTTTTTTACGCATGTTTTACACATATTCATTAATTTTTTTGAGAATATTAAGTTCCTTCATACATTTCCATAGCGTGTCTCTATGTATAGAGTCACATGCTTTTTGAAAATCAATAAATAAATATTGTACATTCTGATTATATTCCCAGTTTTTCTCTTTTATTATTTTCAATACAAATATGTTGTCGATTACAGATCTTCCATCTCTGAATCCATTCTGATAGCCCCAGTAACTTTTTCAATATATGGTTTAATTTTCTCCAAAATTATATTCGCCAAAATTTGGTAACCTGCATTTCCTAACACTATTCCCCTGTAATTTTCACACCTATCTCTAGCTCCTTTTTTATGGATAGGAACTATTATTGTTTCTTTCCATTCTTCACGTATTCTTTCATCCTCCCAAATATGTCTTACTAGTTCATAAATTCTATTCAGTAGTTTATTTCCTCCGTATTTTATTAATTCCGGATATATCCCATCAGTTCCAGCCGCCTTGTTATTTTTTAAATTTCTCATTGCCTTTTTTGCATTTTCTATAGTAAGTTTGTTGCATGACAGACATTAAGTAAGGCGTATCTTTGTTGTGTAACCGACGGTTCATAAACTCCTTTAATTAGGCATTAGGGTACTTTATAGTATTTAAATATCCCTTCCGCGTGTTTTAGTTGTAAACAGTCATCTTCAGGGAGTTTCGTTAAATTAAGTGTACATTTTAGTACAAATTTACAGAGCAAATTCTATAACGATAGGATCAGACTGAAAAACCAGCTAAAGTGGATAACAATGAAATCACCTCTGACTACCACAAATAAATTCGGGTTTTAATGAATGCATTAAAGTCATCGGTTTTTTAATGAATGTATTAAAACCATCAAAGGGACGAGTATTGCAACGACGCAGAGGTTTTAATACAAAGACTTTCATACAGTTTTGGTGTATTGTTTTCTGTTGTGCGTACAATTGTCAGATTTTATGTTTTTATGTTACTATTTTAATAACGTGGGATCCAATCGTTACGGAATTTGGCATCGTACAACTATACTGATATTGCACATAATTTGGTGCATTGCCTGCATATGGTTATTTACAGCCGAAATATGTAGCAATCGTATTGAAATAAAAAAGTTAGGTTACGACTTAAATTCTTATCCTTGAACACCTTTAGGTGTGGAGTATATTAAAGAAAATGAATTATATATTTCTAACAATGGTGTCACGGTAGAAGTTTGTCTGAAATAATACATTAAAAACGGACCAGCTCGTTGCATTGGGCTAAATTCAGATCCTTGACAACAAATAAAAATTTACGGTCCGCTACTGTGATCTGTGCACGGCCATTTATGATCGCTGCAATTGTGATTAGGGTGTTTTTGACGAGGAATTAGTGCAGATCACCAGTAATGTTTGTTTTGTGTACAACTTGTGCCTGTGGGTATTAAGTATAAATTGTCCTTTTTTTCTGCGCAACAGCTAAAGCCGGACCGTTGGCCGCCTCATTGTTGAGGTTTCTAGATTACACACTGACACACTCGGCAGGACTGAATGAATGATAAGCTCGTCGCAGAGACCGCTACCTGTACAACACAAAACAGACGCAAGAGATGAATATCTCTGCCCTCAGTCTGATTCGACCCACGATCCAAGAAATAGAGCAGCGTCAGACCTACGCCTTAGACCGCATGGCCATCAGGATCGCCGTTAAGTATGGATACCAAATGGTAAATTTGGTCGAAATATGTTTCCACAATAAAGTACATCACATGTATTTTTCGTGTTTGACGGTACTTAAATCCTCTTCTTTACCAACGCACAACGGCCCGACTCACTTAAGAAAACCATACTATACATTCACATTCGAACTCGGTTGTAATATCATGAAAGGTATTTAACATTTTGTGTCATTATAAACGAGTGTTGTTATAAAGGAGAAGCATAAGTTTATGGTTAACAGTGGGAAAATAATTGGTACCACAGAATATCTGACGTTATAGACGAGGGGCCGCATAAACCAATGTCGCTATAACCAGGTTGGCTGTTCTTAAATGCATAGGGATATCAACTCATCATTCTAATATTACTTTCTTTTCTTTTCTTATTTCCTTAGCTTGGTGTCCCCTTTCCTTCTTTTGTTACCAGCTGCTACTCCTGTCACCTCACGTGTTTGTTACCAGCTGATAATCCTGTCACCTCACGTGTTTGTTACCCACATCAGTCATTATGTAACAGTGGCCCCACGGCGTACTTTGGTTCGGACTGTACTTGCAGGACTCCTTTCACACACGCTTCCTACTGAACTGGTTTCTGCTTGTTCCAAGACCACACCAGACGTAACCAGTTAGATCCGCATTAGTACAATTAGCACTCTGAACAAAGATTTAGTTTTCATAATTTCCGGGCTTTTAAAATTAAGATTTTCAAGTCTCATTTACCTTATGCGTTTTAAAGGAATAATTTTCTCAAATCGCAATTAAAAATCGGTTTCAGTATTTAAGACACACTCCGCATTGTCCTTTTAAAAGATCAAGTAGTTTAGTCAAAGAACGTCCAGTTTGAGAAGTCAGCACTTTTGTTACATATTCGGGTGGTTCCTGGTTCATATATCGGTGTAGGTACACGAAGTTCTGATTGAAGACTTTGGCACTTGTCTTCCGTTCTTCCTGGCAAAAGTCGCGATATTACCTGAAATTCTCATAACGTTTCCTGACACATCCCTTCGACTTCTTTAATTGTTAGCATTCCTAGTCTTCCACGTTATGTGTTTACTGCATTAGCTACTCAAAGTATGCCGCACAAAATAAATAAATAAATACAGCAGCTTGTAAAATGTGTCTAATTGTTGATTACTCTGTGAGCCGCACGAAATCCACATACAGTCTGTGCATAATACAACGGCTTACGGAATATTTAAAGTAGAGAGTGCGTCTTGGGTTAACTTTCGGTGGTTTTGCTAAAACATGAGTCAAAGACTTTCGTTCAAAACGTCATTCCTGTAAGCGCGTTTGTTTGTCCAGCCCTGCATGTTCTGTACACGCGTTGCGTCTGTCGTAGTGCACGAATTCGTTACATCACAGTCCTTCTTGGGAAGCTAACACTTCCTCACCTTTTCTAAGAGATTACCCATATTTTGTGGAACCCAAAGTTTCAGTACCGTGTTCACAACGGCCCGCCACTACTTCGAGTCCTAAGCCAGATGAGTCCAGTCCACGCCTTCCCACTCTATTTATTTAAAATAATTTTAATATTATCCGCCCATCTATACTGCAGTCTGCCAAGTGGTCTCTTACCGTCATATTTCCCCACTAAACGGTGTTTGCATTTCTTCTCTTCACCCATTCACTCCACATTCCCCGCCTCTCTCTTCCGCCATAATTTGATGGCGCAAATGATATTCGTTATGAAGTGCATGTTGTGAAGCTCCGCATTTTGTAGTTTTCTCCAGTCTTCTATTACTTTCCTCTCAAGTCCAGTTCCACTAGCTTATACGCTTCTTTAAATATTCGAAACTGCTCAACCGATTTCGATTGAATTTGAAACTAGCACTAAATATGAAAGTTTTTTTCTCGTTTTGGTCCTGTACAATGTCTTCGTCCACATGAAGGTCAAAGTATACTGCAGATTCCATTTTTTTTCCAAACGGTTCGCCTTAAAAAGACGTACGCAAAACAATGTACAGATCTAATTAAAGCTGAAAATTTAATCTGAGACGGTTTTCCACGTGTTGGAAGTATAAGGAAATACGTGGAAAAATATTTTATAGTAACATGAGACAATCCATGTTGCAATTAATTTAGCATTGGTGGGATTACTGAACTGCTTAATGTAGGGACAAGGCTCTAGGCTTTTTTGAGGCCATCTCTAGTTCGAATCTCGGTCTGATTACAGGCTGGAATTTTTCGTGGATTTCCCCAGTTTCTACAGCCAAACTCCCGTATAGTATTCAGATTTGTTTAGAAGCCTGTCCTCCAAATGTTTGTCGCATTCTTCGTTTTACATTTCTACTTTGTATATTCTGATTGACAGCTTTTAAAGTAACCCGCAAAAATAGGATTTTTAATTGGGAGAAACAAGCTTCAAATTCGGAAAAAGGCTATATGTGAAAATGTTTCCTTTTTCAATTTTTAAACTACGTAATCCGTTCGGTACACAGGAACGAGGATATCACACCTTAGGATTTGAAACGCACATTTCTAATTTCGTTCTTGGAATGCATGTTCGTTCGATTTTTGTCATGATTACGATTGCATGGGTACTTTAATTTTACTGCAAGATACGGTTGCCTAGCAACCGATTATATAGTCCAGAAAATCCATATTAGTATATATAACCTCGTGTCTTATGAGTAGTTCTTTCGAATAAACAGGTGAATATGTAGGGTTTGTGTCTTATGTGTCACTCCACAAATTCTTTCACTCTATGAAGACTGAATCTGTCCTGAATTATATTTAAAGCTCAGTTCGTACCGCGCAGTGAACACAATCCTTCTTGGTTATATGAATCAATGCTGTAGGGGTAAATAATCCCTGTTTGTTCCGAGATCAATACAAAACACACAAATACACCGTGTGGGAAGAACGTAGAATTTGTGAGATGTTAAACCTTGTGACACATAGAGTGACCAATGGGCCTTAAAGGGTTAAAGGATTTCGATTATACTTGGCATTGAGCAACTGAGCGAAACCTGCTTACATTTATTGCAAGTAATCGTGCAAGCTGTACTGCAAATTAATTCTAATTAAGGACAAAGGAATATAAAATAATTATTTTAATTTTAGTTGGTATTTTCGGGGACTAGTGGTGCTAATTCTTGCGAAATCTAATGGTCGGGCAGCGGTCTTGATCAACCTTCAAGGATTCGGAAATATGACGCCGTGTCGTTGACTGATTGGTTCTAGACGTTATAACGCTCGTCGTTGTGATGTCGAAACGTCGGAAACTACTCGCCAAACGACACAGCGTTTGTCCCAGAAGACCCAAGTCTTCAGTGTTGACATTTCTTCGCAAACAACAAATGTAACGAACACGTTAAATGACCGAGTCTATGTACTCTTATGCCATAGAAGTTGCAGAATAAGAAGGCGATAGTGTGAGGTGTAAGTCTAACGCCCATCTGAACCGTGTAGTCACAGAGTACTGAAATGGCGCTGAAAATTCGACTGGGAGATTAGAAAATTCACATGCCTGCCTGCGAATTTCACTGGCAACCCGTCCTTTGATACATTTTTCCATTTTGATCCTTGAGGGGTTATGTCACAAAAAGTAATTCAACCTAACACAGAGACCGCGGCTTCAAGTCAATATCCTTGACTCACTCCTTTATTTGAACCGTCTGTTGGGCCTATTTATTGCAACTAGTATCCTTCTCTGTGATTGGTTACTACAGACGGGTGTTGCATTTTCACATCCCGAGGAACCGCTTTAGTTCGCAGGTTTTGAGTCCTTTGAAGCCTTAAAATCAACGTTAAAATACTTTTGTATTAAATGCTCCCCGATGTCATTTGTTTGAACATTCCTCAAACTTCGCCCTATTTTTTCCCTACTAAAACTATGATTGCCGATCCCGGTGGCCGCGCGGTCTATCGCGTTGTTCTGCAGCCGCTCACTTGCTGGAGTTGAGGGTTCGAATCCCGCCGGAGGTTAGATGTCTGTCTCTTATGAGGGCTGTATTTTGACGGGTAGAGGTCTCTGCGAAAGGCCGATCCCTCTTCTACAGGAGTCCTACTGAGTGTGGATTATCTGTTTATGATCTAGACACCTCAACATTGTGGCGGTCTAGACCCGAGTGGGGCTGTTGCGCCACAGGAAAAAGAAGTGGTATTATGACGAAGATCAGAATGGAGTGTTGGTGGAATTATACTGACATTGGACCACCGAAGTACTCGGAGAGAAATCTGTCCCAGTGCCACTTTGTCTAACACTTGTCCACATGGACTGGCCAGGTACTGAACCCATACTTCGCTCTGACAGGCCTGAGCCACGACATTTTGAAGCCTGAAATTAATGTACACAGTTTTTTTTAATCCATTGTGTATGTCACAATGAATAGATCCCCCTTACAAAGACCACTTCCGTTAACTGATCGAAGAAATTAAGCAATCACAGTTTTCTCTGAGTGTCTTGAATCAAACAAAGTAAGTAAAATCTGTGCACACATTGAAGAGTTTTAGAATGCTAAATCAAGTGGTACATGGAGAGACCACTGTGTTTTAAAGGGGTCATTCATCTGTGTATAGGCCTGATTTACATGTGACTATACATATTGCTGGAATTTTTGATTAAATTTTTATATTTTATCGACAACTTGAAAGGTGAATGTGATGGAAGATGTTGTGTCTATTTGGGCTTAGTTTTATGGGAAACACGAGAAGAGGCCATTTGAAAGAAAGAGACTGAGGTGGTGTAACATTCAAATAGATCTTAAAGAAATGGTATCGGTGGGTATGGACTGGATTAATATTTCGTAAGAGAGGGACAAGTGGTGGACTATTGTAAAGACGATGATGAAGCTTCCGGTTGCATAACATACGGGACATTTCTTGACCACCTGAGGAGCTATTAACTTTTCGAGAGAGACTCTTCTCCATGGAATTAGTAATTTAATTATTTAATTAGTTATAAGGAACACGCAACCTTTCTATTTTTGTATGCGTGTATGTAATTATTATTATGATTATTATTATTATTAAAGAAATATCAGGCAGTAGAATGTTGACCAGTCAAGGGAAGCACCTCGTATGGTCAAGTTCCGGCACGTCGTGCATGTCAAATACGCCGCATAAAATGGTGGAAATAGTCCTTTTGCAGTTCTGAAACACGTCTGATAACACAACTTTTCACTTCATTACACCTATGAGATCCTTGAGGTTTATTTGGTCATCTTGACCCTTCAGAATGAAGGCAATACATCCCTTCGAAACGTCGGTATGCACTCACCCAGCGACCCGATGTCACGTCCCAGAAGCCCTGAATCATCTAGACCTCTGTTTCACTGGCCTATTGTACCTACTGTGTCACTTCATGCGTGATGTTGTCCACAGTATTTTTCCTCTCGACTTTTGGATTTTCTTCCACGCCGCTTCGTGACCTCTGAGCTGTTGGAGGACTCTGAGTTTGCTCTTCGTCAAATTGGGTCATCGACGCTGCAGATCCTGGAGCTTGGGCGGGGCAGGGGAAGGGGCTTGCTTAAATATTTCATAATTTGGCGTTTATTTCACATGGCCAAACTGCAAGGCAGTTTAAAGTGATTATCGTGCTGCCTTTACACACTTCCTTGACACGTGTCTTGTGTTTGAACTGGCGCTAGAATTAGTGTACAGTTTGAAGTAGGCTGATGTATTTTATTACTTTTTTTTCCGAGAATTTTTATACGTACATGGTTACAAGATTACCTAAAGTGTGTTATTGGTGCTGCTAATTACGTTTCCTTGCATTTGATTACGACGGCAGTTACATACAGGGTATTGGTCGGGAAATCTAAGGGAAATAACCAACTTGGAAGACCCAAGCATAGAGGGGAGGATAATATTAAAATGGATTTTCAAGAAGTGGGATGGAGCAGGGGCTGGATTGATGTGGCTCGGAATAGGGACAGTTGACGGGCTGTTGTGAATGCGGTAGTGAACCTTCGGGTTCCATAACATGCGGAGAATTTCTTGACTAGCTAAGAACCTATTAGCCCATGGAGATAGTTACACCTACATTAGGCAATGGCGGTGCCAGCGCTCCTGTATGCGTTTGAGAAATGGACTTCTATACAGAGTATAAGAAGCGCTTAAACAGGGAGATGAGATTTTTAGGTCCGTTGCTGGATATAGGTTTGATATAGGGCTACTTTACATCCCCACAACAATGAAGAAACGAGAGAAGGTTTACTTATGTAAAAGAAGGTAAAACTTTCCCTAACAAGTCATGAAGACTCAGAGAGGGAATAGAATATTGTTCTTCAGTCCTTACTTTGATATTCAGCACAATTTGGACTGCAAAGTTGTCAGCTGTACGCGCCGGACGCGCTTTACGCCCAAGGAAACTCCTTGGCACTCGTTTCTCTTACAGACTGAGTGGACCCCGGAGCTACTGCATGCAGGCAGAAGGAATAGGTCACTTTAAAATTTCCAAGGACTCCTACCGGGAATCGAAACCGGAACCTTCCGTCTTGCGGCGCAGTGCCTCAACCAACTGTAGCACCCCTCGCCCCAAATTAAGTATATACAATTAAAACAATATGATTGTGGATTTTATTTTCAAATGAACACGACTTTTATTAATAAAGAACGTACACGCATTCCCAAGTTAGCGTGTGAATACACTCCGACTGACAGAAGAAGTGTAGGTCGACCAAGAACAAGATGAAAAAACCAGTACCGTAAAAATACACCAAGTCTGGAATGGTTATGAGTGATGAAAAAATCCATTCCAAATCTGAGTACACACATTTTTAAAATACTTTGAAATGTTAATATGTGTTTGTCTGGACTTCCTCGTTTTCATCAGATACATATCCGATCTGAACCTGTATGATCAGTAACAGGGTCTATATTTTGTTTTCTCTGCACATGTAATCAACAAAGTATGCATCATGATCATTCATAATTGTCGTGATCACAGGATTCGGTAGCTAGGTTTGTCACCATTCCATTGCACTCTGTAATATTTAGTTGCTGGTCCTTCTTTCTTTACGTTTTAAAGTGAACAACGATTGGGAAGCTTCTTTGAGACGTTGTTATATCCCAGTCCTTAAAAATGTACTGTACATAATATTGTTACCCTGTAACTTCTCTTTTCTGCCTTCCCACCCCGTTGTAACTCGGAATGCAACTTGCAGTACGGAAATGTAGTGTGTCAGCGCAAGTCATTGGAAGTTCTTTACGAAGTGAAAGTAAAAGAACGCCTTACGTGGAGACCGCATCCTACTGTCCGTCCTTCTTTCTGTGACCTATTGTAACTCTCTAAACCATTACCGGAGCATCTTGCGATTCGATATAAGAGTTCTTTACAAACAGCTGTCTGCCGAAATTGAGCTTCGTGGAAACCCCGCTTAAAAACAGCCGTATTTTAGTTAAGGGGTTAGATGAATTTTTTTATTGCCCTATTTTTCTACATTTTTGTCCGATTTTGGTACATTAATTACAACGTATATTCACCAAACTGTGGTGAATTACTGCAAGTTTCACGCAAATCGGCGTGGAGAAAGCTGCACTTTACTTGCGGATGTAAATTAATTTGTCTGTGTTTCCCATTTGTATTTCCGATTTGAATGAAAGTCGGAATTGCATATGTACATATAATGCTTTTAAGAATTTGTGAGCTTCACAAAAATCAGCCCAGGGAAGACTGCACTTTTATTATGGGCTTAAGTGAAGTAAATTTACGGTGCTTGGAAATTCAAGCACGCCTGGTGAAGCCAAAGGTATATAATTGGCGTTCATGTTTTGTAGTCCACATAACCACACAGTTCGTTAAGGATGGTTTCTCAACTGCGCAAATTATGTGGCGTTTAAATACCCGTAGTTAGTTTCTTTGTCGCGTTTTAATGAACTATGACCTAGCTTGATTTCCTGTTCTCACGGATTTTCTCATCTTTCAGGGATACATATAACTAAAATAATACTGTGTGCCCCAGTGATTTCTTCAGTATCATTGCCGACTCATATCACTATTCTTTATACCTTATGTGACTATAAAGTAGCTAGCATAAGCTACAGTCGTAAGATTTTCTATGGTGATGGGAAAAACTTGAACTCTAATCAGGATGAGCGGTTTTGGGGCTGACAAACGAACCCGGGACCTCTTGAATAATATTGCGATATCATTGCAGTTGTGGATTAAGTTTCGTCGTGCTAATATGCGTTAGTTTTAACCTAGGCATCAGATAATATCAATATTGTCTCAGCTACGTGCTAAGTGGAGTTTTTTTGTTAATCGAACATCCACGAAATACATCTCCTTCCATGCATTAACCTCTGCTCCCTTTAATTTAACTGAAACCCTTTTCATCCCCTACCTTTCATTTCACGTCTCTGAAATCTCGTTTCAAATTGAGTCACACCCTCTCAGTGCCTCTCAAGTGGCATGTATTACACGTTGCATTAAAGTATATACATGTTACCCGCAGCACCTGCCAAAATCGGACTTCTCATCGTAGAGGACTTCCTTCAGTTTCAGAACAGTCCATGCGGAATTATGGTGGGCAAGTGACATTTGGACAAATATTCTCCGAGTACTTCTACTTTCCCTTGTCCCGAGTACTTCTACTTTCCCTTGTCAGTGTGATTGCAACAATATTTCGTCTTCTTCTTCTTATTATTATTCCTCCTCCTCCTCCCCCTCCTTTTCCTGTCAGTGCTTAGTCCAGTGATGTGATGGCCCCATTCTAGGCTGCATTTTCACAGGACCTAGTCTCCTATTACGACTAGAATGGAAGCAGGTATGAACATTTCAAATATGACTGCTCTTTGATTGGTTGATCACCAAATTTTTATCGCAAAGTGACACTTTGGGATTACTTTGACAAAATAAGGCTGTCCCTTTGTCTTGTAACCTTTTTAAACTTGAGGCTTTATTATCTCACTGTGTACCGATAAAGAAGCCTGATCCATATTTAATAATAATTGTTTTAATTCAATTAGTATTTCTGTAATAAATACTATTTATTCGAAAGTGTGCTTAATCCGTGATTGGGCCTTAATTAACGACAACTGCCCTGGGCAGAGGGTTTTTTCTTCCGTAACGCATTATCATCTGTGGCCTCCCTGGCTCTAACATATACGTGTTTCCGCGTTGTCTCATAAACGGCAGGATTTTCGGAAAAGTTGTTGAATACAGAATACGTGCTTCGATTTTCTCTACAGACTTTGTCTGAAACATTTCTTATATTAAGAATAATTGAGCGAGATGTAATCATAAATGTACATAGATCCTTGTGTAAGGTACCCATTATTCTTGTCTGATTTTAACAGTGAAACTTGACATTTTTCAACTTTTTGTCAAAAGCCTCAAATATCAAATTTCTTGGAAATGCGTCCAGTGGGAGCCGAATTATTCCATGCGGACGGACGAACATGATGAAGCTAATAACCGCCTTTTGTAATTTTGCGAACGCGGCCTGAAAAGTATAAAACAATAGCAACAAGAATAGAGGGAGTCTTTTTAAACTATATATATATATATGGAAATGAACCTGAGACTTCTTTCAAGAGCTGGATGTTTAATTCTTTTGTGCTGTGTGAACTGCGTAGTCATTGGAAACGTGTGTTGTGCGCATGTCACAACTTTGCATGAGTGTTATGGGAGTTGGTCAGAACAAGGCATCATGCTGATGGTATGATAAACACGCATACATACAATACTGCATAATGGGATGGATCAGAAGAATTAAATAGCACGAAAAGATACGGCGTGCGAGGTGACGTCAGCAGCGTGTGTGTGTGTGTGTGTGTGTGTGTGTGTGAGTATGTGTGTGTGTGTGTGTATGTAAATGAGAAGAGTGTGTATGTAAACTAAAAGAGTGTCTCTGAATTGTACTAAAACGCCAGTCACGAAATATCAGGTCAAAATTACTTCGCCATAAAGCTGATTTTCTTGAGACTTCAATTTTTTGATACTAGTATAATTATGTAATTGGAACCTGGTGACTCTGCAGTGTTTCGTAACCTCTACTGCAGCTCGCACACTTCTGGTTTTCAAAATACTGCGTGTCCGGGCTAGAGGTATACAAAAATACATGCTTATGCTTTAGTGCCTAAAAGCATTATGAATTTATGTTTTCAACAGTGTACAGAGTAACTCAAAAAGATTTTTATGCACGTCTGTACACTTCAATGTGGGCACCTGTTGTAGCTCGACAGAAATCTAAACGATATTCAAGCTCTTGCCACGTGAGGTGTTATAAGCTCGAGGACATCGTTGTCACTGTTGTGTCATAAATCGCGCATGCGAATGTACGGACGTGCATAAAAATCTTTTTGAGTTACTCTGTACACTGTTGAAAACATAAATTCATACAGTTTTAGGCACTAAAGCATAAGCATGTATTTTTGTATACCTCTAGCCCGGACACGCAGTATTTTCTCAAATACGTATCATTAATCGTTGAAGCAGCTGGGTCAGTTTTTTTAAACGTACGTTAGAGCCTAACAATAAAGCAGAAAGTACATTTATTTTGATTTTACAGTAAAATTAAGAAAAATATTGGCAGTTCTAGCATTTCCAGAGGGTGCATGTATCGCAGGTTGATTTTGGAGTGATATTTTCAAGACGGGGACAGCAGATCACTCCGCAACGCCCATAAAAAACTAGAGAATATGAAACCTGCAAACCACAGTCTGAGCATTGCTATATGCGCATTGTAACGTATAGTCATTCATTATGCAGTGTTGTGGAACTGCGTTCTGTTGAGTGTGTGATTTACATCGACTTCTCGAAACTACTCCCTCTTTCTTCAGCGTAGATGGAAGACAGCAATTTCCAAACATCAGCAGATATTCTCAATGCAGCATGAGGGGTGCTCACTGTCCACTGTAAAATGACGCAGGTCTGTAAGTTTGTTCACGTGCCGCCATGTTGTACGCCATTAATAAAATCGGCAGTGACATAGGACGATGGGCGACGCTGGATCTTTTTTTTTTTGGGGGGGGGGGGGGGGGGGTGGGTGTTTGGTACCCTTTTGTCACGGACGGGGGGGTCCCCCTTGTTGTCCCCGGCCACTTTTTTAGGGAGGGTCCAGCCCACCACCTGGGGAACCCAACTTTCTTTTAGTGA
>Ga0123357_10004958_pt1 | contig 15808 bp, 11 predicted proteins | sample TergutEmb28metaG_FD_89873 | JGI IMG/M metagenome (GOLD analysis project Ga0123357, IMG submission 89873) | Embiratermes neotenicus P4 segment gut microbial communities from Petit-Saut dam, French Guiana - Emb289 P4 | ecosystem: Host-associated > Arthropoda: Insects > Digestive system > Gut ... | reverse complement strand
GGAGACAGAGCCCCGGTTTGACGTCGCCGGCTAAATTAAGCGGCGAGTGCGTAGTTAGATTCGCCATATAAACAGCGAGTACCCCTGTTTAACGAGGCGAGGAGACCTCGGCTTGCTTCTCTGCTCAGCATATACCTGTCGAAACCAGTGCACCCCCGTGCTAGCTTGTTAATTTTCCGCCTGGCGGCGTTCCCGCGGAGCTCACGTAGCGTAAATACGCTACGCCCCACGGCGCCTTGCCAGACGAAAAATTTCCTGCGCTATCAAAACGCTAGCTTGGTTCGACCTCTTTCAAGGTGCAGAGTTCCAGTATAACAGCTACTGCGCGCGTGCTTTCAGGTTGCGCTCCAGATCGCGATCGGCGTCGCGCTTTGCAATGCTTGCCCGCTTATCATAGACGTGTTTTCCGCGAGCTACGCCAATCTCAATCTTGACCCGTCCGCGCTGATAGTAAACCTTGATCGGCACAATCGTGTTGCCCTTTTGACGCACATGCTCAAAGAGGTAGCGTATCTGCCGCTTGTGAAGGAGCAGCTTTCGCGGACGATCAGGATCGACGTTGTTGTAGCTTGCCTGGGCATAGGGCTTAATGTGGACGCCGAGAACCCAGGCCTCGCTCCCGTCAATTCGTACGTAGGCCTCTTTCAGGGACAAGCCGTTGACTCTGATGGATTTGACCTCGGTTCCCGTCAGCACAACGCCTGCCTCAAAGGTCTCATCGATAAAGAACTCATGGTAGGCCCGCTTGTTCGAGGCGATCGTGCGCTCGCTTTTCTCCGACTTCTGCTTTGCCATGGCGGGCTCTCTTTACCGTGTCCTGGTGCGGCGCACCTAGACCGAGAGGTCCGTACTCGCGTCAAGGTCTAAAATGAACTGCTTCAGGATCTGGACGCAGTTTTCCATATCGACCAATGACACGACCTCGGTCGGGGTGTGCATATAGCGGTCGGCAATGCTGACCAGGGCCGTGATCTTTCCGCCCCGGGCAAGCTGGGCAGGGTTTGCGTCCGTGCCGGTGGCGCGGGGCTCGACTTCCAGCTGATAGGCAAGGCCAAGCTTGTCCGCCGCCTGCTCCAGGCGGGCCAGAACCGCGTGGTTGATGTTGGGGCCGCGCCCAAATACCGGACCTTTGCCGACGATCTGCTCGCCATGGCTGCGCTTGTCAATATCAGGGTAGTCTGTTGCGTGACACACTTCAATCGCGATGAAGATATCCGGGTCAAGCGCATAGGCAGAGGTGGCGCCGCCGCGCATCCCGATCTCTTCCTGCACGCTGCCCACGCACCAGTAATCCGACTTCGCGCCACCGCTGTCCTTGAGCTCCTCTAACACACGGGCCGCAATCCAGGCGCCCATCTTGTCATCAAGCGCGCGCGAAACAATCAGCCCCTCCCCAAAAGTTTCAAGCCCCGCATGCACAGTGATGGGGTCGCCCACGCGCACGCGCTTTTTTACCTCGTCTGCCGGAAGGCCCACGTCGATAAACAGCTTTTCGATGGGTGTGACCGTCTTGCGCTCATCTGCCTCTATCAGGTGGATGGGCTTGCGCCCCAACACGCCCAGCACCGTGCCGCTATCAGTATGAATATCGACGCGCAGACCCGGCAGGATCGCCGCGTCCACGCCCCCGAGCGCGCTAAACGAGAGGTAGCCCTCCGGCGTTATATAGGTGACAATCAGGCCGACCTCATCAAGGTGCGCGGCAAGGGCCACGCTGGGCGCCTGCGCATCGCTGCCGCGCAGGAGCGCGTGCACCGACCCCAGGCAATCGGTCGTGACCTCATCAGCGGACTTTTCAAGGCGCGCACGCAGTACTTCTGCGGCCGGTTTCTCCCAACCGGTAGGCGACGGAGCCTCGACCAGCTCTTTTAAGAATGCGAAATCGGTCTCTTTCATGGGGCTTCCTGCCTTCCCTATTTTGCCTGGCTCTGCGCCAGTTCAAGCGCTTTTTGCAACTGGGTGTCTTTAGCCTGATCAAGCTCCAGTGCAATGTTCATCTCAAGGGTCACATCCGGAGTGATGCCCTTGGCGTTGATGTTTCGCCCATTAGCCGTCAGATAGTCGGCCGTGGTCATAAACGCCGCGCCGTTACCAAATTTAAGCTCTGTCTGCACGCAGGCTTTGCCAAAGGTGGTCGCCCCGATCACCGTCGCGCGCTTGTGATCCTGGAGCGCGCCAGAGACGATCTCGGAAGCTGAGGCGCTGTTCGCGTTGACCAGCACGACTACCGGAAGATTCTTCGAGAGTTTGTCGCCGGTCGCGCGCAGAATAGTGGTCCCCTGCGTACGTGATTTGATCTGTACGATCGGCTGGTTCTTTCCCAGGAACAACGAGCCAACACCGATCGCCTGATTCAGGTCGCCGCCCGGATTGTCACGCAGGTCAAGAATCAGCGAGGTCGCCCCCTTCTTGATGAGCTGCTCGTATTCCTTGCGCAGGTCGTCAGTGGACTTCTCGTTGAACTGATACAGCCGCACGTAGCCAACGTTGCCGTCAAGCATCTTGCTCTCGGTGTTTGGCGTAGAGATAACGGCCCGGGTGATCGTCACGGTATAAGGCGTCCCAAAGTTGTAGCGGATGTTTTGGGGCATCGAGTCTTTTGAGTAGGGGCGCTGCATCGTCAGCGTCACCTTGGTCCCCACAGCGCCCTTGACGGCGTCCTGGACTTTCTGGGTGGTCCAGGTATCTGAGGTGACACTACCGATCTTATAGAAGTAGTCACCCGCTTTCAGGCCCGCCTTGGCTGCCGGCGTATCCGGATACACCTGGTTGACAAAGACCGTGCTGTTTTTCTCCCCCAGCACCACGCCGATGCCGCCAAACTGCCCGGCCATTTCATCGGTATAGCTGGTCAGGGCTTTTGCGTCAAGGTAGCGCGCATACTGATCGTTGTTGCTTTTGAGCAGCCCGTTAAGCGCGCCATTAAGCGCCGTTGATTCATCGGGCGGATCGTTGGCCTCTTTTTGCATGAGCTCATAGAGCTGCGCCGTCTGGGTCCCCAGGGCGGTGTTCTGGCTCGCGTTGAAGATATTTGTCATATGAGCGCCCCATAACAGAGTGCTCAGCACGCCCGCCGCGAAAAATACCAGGGCGATTACGACGCCCCCCAGGACAGTTGCTATGCCATGCCTTTTTGATGCCATCGACGCACCGCTTCCTTTCCTTTGGTAAAACGTTTTATCTTTTTTCCTAAAGAAGAGCAGTGCGACGCCGCGCCTGCTCTTCTTCTGTCTTCCCGTATCATCTGCCAGGCGCCAAGCCTTTTGGCTTGCGGCCCTGCAGCTTTGTCTCTGGCGTATATCTCCCGCGTTTATCTATATCTTAAGATAGCGCCGCATCGCAAGCCACGACCCGAGACCACCGATAACTATGCCTCCGGCAATAAGTATCAGAGAGATCAGCCAGATAAAGCTGTTGCTGATACCAAACGACATGAATTTTATGGTGTTTTGGATCTTTGGGAGCGCGACGAACTGGATCAGCATGATTACCCCGATAGCAAGCAGCGCACCGATGATGGACTGTATCATGCCCTCGAAGATAAACGGCATACGAATAAACCAGTTGCTGGCCCCCACCAGGCGCATGATCGAAAGCTCATTGCGCCGGGCATAGATTGCCATGCGGATGGTGTTGTTAATAAATATCAGGGATACGACCGCGAGCATCACAATAAATACCACGCCGACGACACGAATCACCCGGGTAAAGTTAAAGAGGCGCTGCACGATGTCTTGCCCGTAATGCAACGAACTATCAGGGCTGTCGGGCCGGTCGCATACTTTTTTAAACTCCGGCGCCGCTTTGATCGAGTCCACCACCTTGTTAACGTCGTGCGCGTCATGCAGCTCTATCTTAAGCGATGCAGGCAGGGGGTTGCCCTCCAGATTGTTGATAACATCCGGCGACTTCTTCATCTGCTCCTTAAATATCTGCATCGCCTGGTCCTTGCTGATGTAGTTGACTTGCTTGACGAGCGAGTTAGTCTGGAGCTTACGCTGAAGTCCCTCAACATCAGTCTGATTGGCGTCATCTTTGATGTATACCTCGATGGTAACTTTGCTCTCGGTACCGGTAATCAGCGAGTTGGCGGCGCTCCCGATCAACAAGCTGACGCCGATAAGCAAAAGCGACAGGAAGATGGTCACGATGCCACCTATGCTCATCACCCAGTTGCGTTTGAAGCTGGTCGCAGCCTCCTTAATAAAGTAGCCCGTATTAATTGGCATGACCATACACCCCCCTGTTTTGGTCGCGGATGATATGGCCCTCGTCAAGAGCAATGACGCGGCGACGCATGCGATTGACCATCTCCTGATCATGGGTGGCAATCAGCACGGTCGTACCGGTGTGGTTGATGCGTTCAAGCAATTTCATGATTCCAAACGAGGTCTGCGGATCAAGGTTTCCGGTCGGCTCGTCACAGAGCAGCAGAGGCGGACGGTTCACAAAGGCACGCGCCACGCTGACGCGCTGTTGCTCGCCGCCGGAAAGCTCGTGCGGATAGTTGTTGATCTTGCCTTCAAGGCCAACCAGGCGCAGGACCTCAGGAACTTGCGTGTCGATAACATGCTTGGATTTTCCGATGACCTGCAGGGCAAACGCGACGTTTTCAAAAGCGGTCTTGTTGGGCAGGAGCTTGAAGTCCTGAAAGACGCAGCCGATGTTGCGGCGCAGGTACGGGATCTTTGCCGTACGAATTTTGCTGAGATCATGACCAGCAACGATGATGCGTCCTGAGGTCGGAATAACCTCATGAAGCAAAGAGCGGATAAACGTTGACTTACCGGAGCCGGAGTGACCGACGATGAAGACGAACTCGCCTGCGTCGATCTCGATATTGACTCCCTCAAGCGCTGCACGCTCTGGAACGTAACGCTTTGTTACCTTCTGCATAACTATCATCGGGGGACCGGTTGGGCGTCGGGAAGCAGACATCGAGCCGCTCGGCACAATATTTTCAAGGGTTGCCTGTAAATCGGGCAAAACTTCCTCCTTAAATCGCAGGCACTATAAGCGCTACCAGTGTAGCAAGCGAATAAGAATCATAAGGAAACTGTAACCTTAGGACACAGTCTGCACACATAATGCCGCCTTGACAATGGCTGGCCCGTCCAGCTCGAAATAGCGCAGCAATTCATCAGGGCTCCCGCTCTGCCCAAAGCAGTCTTTCACTCCAACGCGCGCCAGACGACAGGGCTGGCCTTCTGACAGCGCTTCTGCGACGGCAGAGCCCAGCCCGCCGATGATGTTGTGCTCCTCGCAGGTCACCACTGCTTTGGTCTTTGCCGCGCTTTCCAGGATGGTGGCCACATCAAGCGGTTTGATGCTGAAGGCGTCGATGACTTCAGCAGAAACGCCTTGTTCGCTGAGGGCGTGCGCCGCCTCAAGGGCCGCGTTGACCTCGACCCCACAGGCCACCAGCGTCACGTCACTGCCCGGTCGCAGAACTTTTGCGCCGCCCGCTTCAAAGCGCTCGTCGGCGCCATATATCTTGGGCGCCTCGACCCGGCCGAGGCGTATGTAAAACGGCCCGGGGGTCTCTGCCGCCAGACGCAGGGCCGCCTTCGCCGCCCGCCAGTCAGCAGGAACCAGCACCCGCATACGGGGCAGGACGCGCATGAGCGCGATATCTTCAAGCATCTGGTGGCTGCCGCCATCAGGGCCGACCGTAACACCGGCGTGCGTAGGCGCCAGCTTCACGTTCAGGTCGTTGTAGCAGACGGTGTTGCGGATCTGATCATAGGCGCGTCCCGTGCCAAACACCGCAAAGCTTCCCGTGAACACGACCTTGCCCGCAAGCGAAAGACCCGCGGCAACCGCAACCATGTTCTGCTCGGCAACGCCGACTTCGACCAGCCGTTGCGGATAGACCGCACCAAACTTCGCGGTGGTTGTCGAGCCCGCCAGGTCGGCGTCGACCGCCATGACGTCAAGGCCCGAATCAGCCAGCTCGATGAGCGTTTCTCCCAGCGCGGCGCGCGTTGCCTTACCCATTATTCGTCCCTCCAATCAGCGCAGGAACATATTTCGGCACAGGCTTGCGCGCACTGTTCTTCAGTGGGCGCTATGCCGTGCCAGCCTGCCTGGTCACGCATGAATGACACGCCTTCGCCCTTGTGAGTATGCGCGACGATCACGCGCGGCTTGCCTGCGACCGGCGGCGCGCTCAGGGCGCCATAGAGCGCCTCGACATCATGTCCGTCAACATCGACGGCTTCCCAGCCAAAACTGGCAAACTTTGCGGCCACGTCGCCTAAAGCCATGACTTCTTCTGTCGGGCCGTCAATCTGGAGCATGTTGCGATCAATGAGGGCGCAGAGGTTTTCCAGTTGATAGTTTGCCGCAAACTGGGCGGCCTCCCAGACCTGGCCTTCCTGCAGCTCACCGTCGCCGAGCACCGTAAAGACCCGCGGCAGGCGCGCCGTGGCTCCCAGTCCAAAATCAAGACGAAGCCCCAGCGCAAGACCGGCTGATATCGAAAGCCCCTGGCCTAAAGAGCCCGTCGAGACCTCAACGCCGGGCAGCTGGCTTGCGTCCGGATGACCCTGCAGGCGGCTGCCCAGACGGCGCAGCGTGGCGAGCTCATCTGCCTCGATGAGTCCCAGCTCCGCCAGCGTCGCGTACAGCACGGGCGCCGCGTGGCCCTTCGAGAGAATGAAGCGGTCGCGCTCCGGCCACTCAAGACGTGATGCATCAAACTCCAGAACCGGGGCAAAAAAGAGCGTGGCCAGCATGTCTGCGGCAGAAAGCGAACCGCCCGGGTGTCCGGATCCGGCAGCGGTAAGCATTTTCAGGATGGCAACACGCATGCGGGCCGCCCGCGCGCGCACAGCCGGGGCGTCAAAGGCAGAGAAACCGGCACTATCAGACATCAAGAAGACCCCATTTCAATCTTGTTGGTCACGTCACTCTTTTATCCTAGCAGAATCGGGGCAGCCTGCGGCCACCCAGCGATGATATGCCAGGATAAAACCTTCGATATCTCCTGCCAACACCGCCTCCACGTTGCCTTTCTCAAAGCCCGTGCGCAGGTCCTTGACCATCTGGTAGGGGTAGAGCACGTAGCTGCGAATCTGCGAGCCCCAGCTGATATCTGCCAGAGGGCCCCGCAGTTCCTGGAGTTCTGCCAGACGCTGCTCCTCAGCACGCTCAAAGAGCCGGGCGCGCAGGATCGAGAGCGCCGCGTCCTTGTTCTTGTGCTGTGATTTTTCATTTTGGCAGGTCACGACCGTGCCGGTCGGGATATGAGTGATGCGCACCGCAGAATCGGTGGTGTTGACGCTTTGCCCACCCGGGCCGCTGCTGCGATACACGTCGATGCGCAGGTCCTCGTCACGGATGTCAACCTCAACGTCATCGGGCAGTACCGGCAGGACGGTCACGCCCGCAAAAGTTGTCTGGCGCCGCTTCTTCAAATCGGTCGGGCTGATGCGCACCAGACGGTGGACGCCTTGCTCGGCGCGCATCATGCCGTAGGCGTTGCGCCCGTGCAAGGTAAAGACCGCACGGTCGATGCCGATGCTCTCGCCGGCCTGCGCTTCATGGACATCCGTCCTCCAGCCGCGCGCTTCGGCAAACTTGAGATACATCGTAAAGAGCATCTCGGTCCAGTCCTGCGCCTCAAGGCCCCCCTGCCCCGGCGTGATCGTCACGATGACATCTGAGTGGTCGAACTGCCCGTCAAACCAGCGGGCGACCTCACGCTCGTCAAGTGCGCGCTCAAGCTTTTTCATGAGTTCAAGGGCCTCTGCGTAGAGCTCCTCATCATCGGCTTCAAGCGCAAGTTCGTGAGTGGTGGCAGTCTCTGTCGCCAGCTCAGCCAGGGCGTTAACCTCGCTCAGCTCGCCTCGCAGCTGCACCATGAGCGCGCTGGTCTCTTTGGCTTCTGCCACGTGGTCCCAGAAGCCCGGCTCGGCGCTGCGGCGCTCAAGGGTGGCGAGCCGCTCGCGCAGCGCCACGGGCCCCGCTTGTGCAACAAGCTCATCAGCGCGGCTGGTGAGCTTGTTGATCTCTGCGTTCTTACTCTCTAACATCAGCGCGCTATTCTGCTGGCGCCCCCACGTTCGCGCCGTGACATTTCTTGAACTTCTTGCCACTGCCACAGGGACACGGGTCATTGCGGCCCACGCCGGCATAGGGATTATCGGCCGTGGTGTGCTGGCCCCGTGTCTTGTAGCCGGCTGCACGGTTTAAGCTGGCAGAACTGGGGCCACCCAGCTCCGCGGTAGCAGATTCCGCCACCCCGGCAAACATGCTCTCCTCATCTGGCGCGCTGTAGTCAGCGTCGCGCAGATAGCTCGGCGCCGGCGCGCTCTCCATGACGATATTGAGGTGCATCAGGGTCTTGATGTAGTCCTCATCGATAGCGTGTACCAGGTCGATAAAGAGGTTGTAGCCCTCGTTTTTGTACTCAACCACCGGGTCTTTGGCGCCCATCGCGCGCAGCCCGATGCCCTCTTTGAGGTAGTCCATCTCCTGCAGATGCTGCATCCAGCGGGTATCGAGCACGCGCAGCATGACCTGGCGCTCCAGATCGCGCATGTTCTCTTCGCCAAGCACGGATTCTTTCTTCTTGTACTCCTTGTGGGTCAGATCATAGTAGCCGTCAACGACCTCCTGCGCGTTGCTGGCGTCATCGATGGTCTTTTGAGCGGGGCGCTTCGTCACACCCGTGAAGTCGCGGAACCAGCGGACCAGGCCCTCCTGATCCCACTCGTCCTTCTTTGCTGCGCCCAGGTCCTCGCCACAGAAGTCGGTAACCGCGCGCTCAATTGACTCGCGGATAGCGGTCGAGACGTGATCGTGGATGTCCTTGCCGTCTAAGACCTTCTGGCGCTCGGCATAGATGACCTCGCGCTGCTTGTTCATGACGTCGTCGTAGTCAAGCACGTACTTACGGGAGGCGAAGTTCATGGCCTCAACCTTGTGCTGGGCGTTTTCCACCACTTTGCTGACGATGCCCGCTTTGATAGGCATGTCGTCAGGCACATTGGCGCGCTCCATCATCGCGCTGATGCGGTCCATGCGGTCGCCGCCAAACAGGCGCATCAGATCGTCTTCAAGGGACAGGTAGAACTGGGAAAGTCCCGGGTCACCCTGGCGGCCGCTGCGGCCACGCAGCTGGTTGTCGATACGCCGCGAGTCGTGGCGCTCGGTACCGATGACGGCCAGGCCGCCGGCTTCAACGACCTCCTCGTGTTCCGCGTCGCACTGCTTCTTGATCTCGGGCATATACTTGTCGCGCTGCTCGTCGGTGGCCTCTTCAGGCTCGATCCCTTTGGCGCGCAGGATGTCGTTGACCAGATAGTCGGGGTTGCCGCCCAAGATGATGTCGGTACCACGACCGGCCATGTTGGTCGCGATCGTGACGGTACCCAGACGCCCGGCCTGCGCAACGATCAGCGCCTCTTTTTCATGTTGCTTTGCATTTAAGATGCTGTGTTTGATGCCGCGCTCGTTAAGCAGGTGCGAGAGATGCTCCGAGTGCTCGATCGAGATGGTACCAACCAGGCAGGGCTGGCCTGCCTCATGGCGCTCTTTAATGAAGTCTGCCACCGCGTTATACTTCGCTTCGACCGTGCGATACACCAGATCATTGCGGTCATCGCGGACCATCGGCATGTTGGTGGGGATGACGACCACGGGCAGCTCATAGATCTCGCGGAACTCTTTGTCCTCGGTCACAGCCGTACCGGTCATGCCGGAGAGTTTATCATACATACGGAAGTAGTTCTGCAGCGTAATGGTCGCAAGCGTCTGGTTTTCCTCGCGCACCGTCACGTTTTCTTTGGCCTCGATAGCTTGGTGCAGACCCTCGCTGTAGCGGCGGCCCGGCAGCACGCGCCCGGTGAACTCATCGACGATGAGCACCTCGCCCTCACGCACCATGTAGTGCACGTCGCGGTGGAACAGATACTGCGCGGAAAGCGCCTGCTTTAAGTGGTTGGCCAGCTGGCCTGAAGGGTCCCCGTAGATGTCTTTGATATTGAGCATCTTCTCGACCTTGGTGATGCCGTCTTCAGTGGGGGCGCAGGTATGCTTGGCCTCGTCAAGCTCATAGTCTTCGTCCTCGATCAGGCGCGGCATGACGCGCGCGAAGTCGCGGTACAGGCTGGCAGATTTCTCGCCGGCGCCGCTGATAATCAGCGGCGTACGGGCTTCATCGATCAAGATCGAGTCAACCTCGTCAACGATGGCGTAGGCATGGCCGCGCTGCACCCGGTCAGAGCCGAGCGTGACCATGTTGTCACGCAGATAGTCAAAGCCAAACTCCGAGTTTGTGCCGTAGGTGACGTCTGCCGCATAGGCGGGCTTGCGATCTTCCGGGGTCATCTCGGTCTGGATCAGGCCGACTTTCAAGCCCAGGAACTTATAGATACGTCCCATCCAGATCGAGTCGCGGCTGGCCAGGTAGTCGTTGACCGTAACGACATGAACGCCTTTGCCTGTCAGCGCATTTAAGTAGACGGCCGCCGTCGCAACCAGCGTCTTGCCTTCGCCGGTCTTCATTTCGGAGATCTTGCCGTCATTTAAGACCATCGCGCCGATCAGCTGCACGTCAAAGTGTCGCTGGCCGATCGTGCGTTTTGCGGCTTCGCGGACGGCGGCAAAGGCCTCAACGATCACGTCGTCGAGCTCCTCGCCGTCTTCCAGACGCTTCTTCATCTTCTCGGTCAGCTCAGGAAAGTCCTTATCCTTGAGCTTTTCCATCTCAGGCTCCAGCGCGTTGATCTTTTCAACCAGCTTCCAGTAGCCTTTTAATTCTTTTCCCTCGCCAAACGAGAGCGCTTTTTCGAGCACATTAGCCATGAATCTGTTCCTTGCATTCCTCCGGGGGATAATAATAGACAGCGTTTGATTTTAACATAGCTGTGCCCTGTCATGCGACAGGGCGCAGCTTCTTCACAGAACCGTTCGCTTTTTCTTCGGGCTCTCTTGACCGGAATACCCATTCCAAGGTTACTCCCATAAAACTAAACGGCTTGATCAGACCTTTGGCGCGACCTCCCTCAGCACGTGCGAATCGGCAAGAAATTTCTGGGGCGCGGGCGTCTGACGCGGCGCGGGAAGCGAGGTCGAAGCAAGCTGCGCAAACAGCTCGCTCAGCTCAGTGCTGGGCTCAATACCAAGCTCGCGAGCCAGATTCTTGCGGCAGCGATGGTAGGCGCGAAGCGAGTCGTCACGACGGCCTTCCAGCGCGTAGGCGTGCATGGCCAGACGGTAGAGCTCCTCGCAGCTTGGGCCGGCCGCCAGACCCCGCTCAATAAACGGCAACGCCGCCTGGGCCCTGCGCTGGGTCAGCGCCAGACGCGCCGCCAGCAGCATCACGTCAACAAAGGTTTTCTGGTAGTGCAGCCGGACGTAATTAAGTTGCTCGCTTTCAAGATCAGCGGGAAGTATTTCGTCGCTGTAAAGCGCCATAAGCTCATTGGCATACTTGAGACAAGCCTCACCCTGGCCCTGATACGCCGCTTCTCTGGCGCGACAGACCAGTTGGTCAAAGGTATTGAGGTCAAGATCACAGTAGTCCATCAGCAGACTGCAACGCCCCCCCGCATTACTGAACGGAAATTGCTCAGGAGAATACAAATACGAGGGAAGTGGCGTCCCGTCTGCCAGAAAAACCTTCTTAAGTGCGTTCCACACCACGTAGAAACTATTCAGTGAGCGCGAGAAATTCTGCTGAGGCCAGAGCCTCTCGACAATCAGGTCCCGGGAAATCTCGCGACCACGCGCAAGCGCCAGTATGACGATCAGGTCGCGAACCTTAGCGCGGCGCAGGTGGTCAAGGTCAAGACAATCCCCGTGTCGGCGCACCTGCAGGCCGCCAAACAGCTGTATTTGCAAGACGCGGGGCGCATCGGGAAACAGGCCCTGAGCAAACAGGGGCTCGCGAGACAGCTCCACGTTTGGACGCCCCTGGTTCCAGGAAAACACCGAGGCAAGCGACAGCTCCGTTGTGCCGATCATATCATGCGCCGCTTCTGCGAGCATGAATCGAGGCAGCGTTACCTGTTCGCGCAAGGAGCGCTGAGCGACCTCCAGGCGCGAGCTGAGCAGCTGCTGCACCGGAAGAGAAAGCTCGCTCCTGAGCCCTTGCTTTACTATCAGCTCAATGAGATAGGGATGCACACGCGTCAGAAACAGCATCACCGCGACCGTGTCCTCATCAGCCAGAAGGTCTGCCAGATAGCCCAGCGACGGCTCCAGAACCGGCGGCGCGCTGCCCGGATGGGCCTCCTCTTCGCGGCGCGCGTCACAAAGGGCGAGCAGGCAGCCCCGCATCAGGCGCAGCGCCTTGTGCCGGGTCGCCTGCACCGTACGCTCCTGAAGCAGGAAGAGCGCCCGCTCATAGTCGCCGACGCCCACAAGCGACGACGCAAGCAAAAGGCTGGCGCGCTGGCGAAGCAGCCCGTGCCCCGTGGCGTGACAGAGCCGGAAGAACTCCTCCGCCTTTTCAAGATCACGGGACGCCCCCTCCAGAGCCTGGGATATGAGCAGCGTCCTGAATTGTTGCTCCAGATGCTCAGTATGAGAGAGGCCCGTCACGCTTTGGTTGTTTTGAAGTTCCAGGTAGCGGCGCGCTTTGTCGGGATGGCCCTCAACAAGCGCGAGGGCTGCCGCCACAAACTCGGGCATGCCAAACGGCCAGTCCGCCTGCGGGTTCGCCTTGCGGAGCCGCAGGGCCGCCTGATCGAATTTGCCCTGGCTGAAAAACGAGTAAGCCAAACGGTAAAGTAGCTGCGCGCGAGTCTCTGTGGACAGCGGCCCGTGAGAGCGCATGTGCTGGAAGCGCTCCAGCGTCACCAGCTGTATGAGCTCATGGCGGCTATCCCCCTCAAGGTACGCGTCGATCTTGAGCGCGGCGAGCTGAGCGCGGCAGCACTGCTCGTCATCGCGGGCGCACTTGACCGCCTGGGCGGCGCGCCAGGCCGCCTGCGACATATCCCCCTGCGCAAAACTGAGCCGAACGCCAAGAATCAATTGCTTGCTGGTAAGACCGCCGCAGACTTGTTGCGCGACGCCTTCCAGACGCTGCCAGGCATCCTGGGCAGCCTCAAGCTGTGAGCGCGCGAGTCCGGCGTTCACTTCAAGCTCTCCGATCGCGCAGACCAGCGCGTAGGGGGCGTCCAGAGGCATGATCTTGCGGGCGGCGGTAAGGTAGTCGCAGGCCTTCTCGATCTGCCCGCAGGAAAGATAACAGCGCGCCAGAACGGCAAGCAGTGCAGGCTCGAAGCGCTGCTCCGGAACACCCCGGTGTCGAAGCGCCCTGAGCAGGCGGCGGGCAAACGTGGGAGATATTTTAGGATACACGCGCCAAAAGGCAAGCGCCGCTTCCTGAAGATCCTGAACGCTCCCTTCCGTGACCAGGGTGCAGAGATAGGTTATGAACTCTGCCTGCCGACAAATCTGTGGATCCCTGTCATGACCGTCTCCCCGTCCCGCACCCATAGTATGACCTCTTCCTTTCGCAGTGGTATGACTTATTCCGCATCCTGCCGGTATGCGATTTGCGGAGTTCTGTTGTAACAAATTAGAATAATTTCTACAATTCCCAAATTTAATATGAGGCCCTTGAGGTAAGGTATTGGTAAGAAATGGGTAAGAGGACGCCGACGAACGGTCGTTTTTTGCGCTCTGCGGTATAAACAGTATGAGACTGATATTTCTGACCAGCTTGCGCCACCGGCGTAAAGTGAGGTAGTATAACTATCCGTGCGGAAGTGGCTCAGTTGGTAGAGCACAACCTTGCCAAGGTTGGGGTCGCGGGTTCGAGCCCCGTCTTCCGCTCCAAGGATTTTCTGATAAGATCGGCCCGGCTTGCGAGTCGGTCTTATTTTCTGTTCAAGCGCCGTCTGAGGCGCTGTTGAGGTGGCGACGTGGCCAAGCGGTAAGGCAGGGGCCTGCAAAGCCCTTATCCCCGGTTCAATTCCGGGCGTCGCCTCCATCTCCGGGTCTATTTTCCGTCTAAGCCATTCAGATCGGCCCTTAAGGGCTAAAGCCCGTTACGGGCCGCTCTTCATGTCTTACACGAAAAATATCCTCCGGAGCACTAACCTGATCTTTTTTTCCGTCTAAGCCGCGCGGGGCGTCCGGGCTCAACTTTCGCGGGGGAAACGCTGGGCGTTGCTTCTCTCGGTTATCTGGATGAAGGCTATCGCGCCCAGCACGATCAGGCCGCCGATGACCAGGTTGCGCGTCAGATGTTGCCCAAAGAACACCGCCGCGCCGATCCCGGCAGCCACTGGCTCCAGCATGGCAGTCACGCTGGCGCGGGTGGCGTCGATCAAATTCAGGGCCGCCAGAAACGCCCCAAAAGACATTGCCGTCGAGACGATCGAGACAATAAGAATCGGCACGACGGTCTTCGGGCTCATCAAGGGCGCAACGACCCGCGCCGGGCCCAGCACCACAATCCAGAGCAGCATGCTGAACAACATTCCATAATAGAGTTTAGAGAAGGTATCGATCTCCGCCGGGCCTTTATCCCCCATGATGCCGTAGAGACCAAAAGCTATGACCGAAGCGACGCCCCAGATGACCCCCCGTGGCGTCACCGTCAGCGCGCCCCGATTAAAAATCCCCACCACAACGGCACAGCCAAAGATCGCCAGCGCAACGCCAACAAGGATTCCCGGTTGAAGCTTCTGTTTGAACAGCACCACGCCAACAGCTAAGGTAAAAATTGGCGCCATATACTCCATAAGAATAGCGGGCGCCACACCAGATATCTGGATCGATTGCAGATAGGTAAAGTTCATGCCTGCCAGCGCGATTGCGCCAAACGGGACCAGAAATGCCAGATTACGGAGCGGATGCTTCAACACAAACGACTTACGGCGAAACAGGAGCAAAAAGATCGTCAGGATAAAGAACGCGCAGGTCGTACGCACACCCGTCAGGGTCGCCGGATCAATATTATTTGAACGAAAGAGCCCCTGCGCGATCAGGCCCCCCGACGCCCAGCCAAGCGCCGCAAGCGCCGCAAACATATAGCCATAAAGAGGTTTCTTTGTGTTCATGCCATCCATTTTCAACGCAATAACAAGAAAGTTCATTTTAACGCAATACCATTTAACCGCGCCTGATAGCTTGCGCCCTCGCGCATAACACGATAGACTATCTAAGCTATCTACTCTTGTCGGAGTGGCGGAATGGCAGACGCGCCAGCTTGAGGGGCTGGTGCCCAGCAGGGCGTGAGGGTTCAAGTCCCTCCTCCGACACCAACCCCTTTCAAAAAAGCAACAGGGCTCCCGAAGGAGCCCTGTGGATAACCTGTGGAAAACTTTTTTACACTACACCCTGGGCGAGCATCGCGTCAGCCAACTTCTTGAATCCGGCGATGTTTGCGCCGACAACGTAGTTGCCCTCGTAGCCATATTCGGCTGCCGCCGCATGCGACGACTGGAAGATGTCCTTCATGATCCCCTGCAGCTTCTCGTCAACTTCCTCAAAGGTCCAGGAGATATGCCCGGCGTTCTGGCTCATCTCAAGGCCAGAGGTGGCCACGCCACCGGCGTTTGCCGCCTTGCCAGGGCAGAACACCACGCCATTCTCGATCAGGAAGTCACAGGCCTCCATCGTAGTGGGCATGTTGGCGCCTTCAGCCACGATCTTGCAGCCGTTGGTACAGAGCGTCTGAGCGTCCTTTAGCAAGAGCTCGTTTTGCGTCGCGCAAGGCAGCGCGATATCGACCGGCACGCTCCATACGCCCCTGCCCTCGTGATAGGTGACGCCAGAGACCTGATCGGCATACTCAGAGATACGGCCACGTTTGACCTCTTTGATCTGCTTGACCACGTCG
>Ga0123357_10004957_pt1 | contig 15811 bp, 7 predicted proteins | sample TergutEmb28metaG_FD_89873 | JGI IMG/M metagenome (GOLD analysis project Ga0123357, IMG submission 89873) | Embiratermes neotenicus P4 segment gut microbial communities from Petit-Saut dam, French Guiana - Emb289 P4 | ecosystem: Host-associated > Arthropoda: Insects > Digestive system > Gut ... | reverse complement strand
GAGAGTTCTTTGTCGCGGGGGGGGGGGGGGGGGGAAGCACATTCCCATTTTCAAGGACTCGTCTCTGGACCCTATCCTGAACCATATTAGCACCCATGCAACACATTTCGTCTTATTATTAGCATCTCCTCTTATTTCAAACGTCTTTTATGTCTGGTACACACCGAACACTATATACAGAAAATATTATTTATTATGTGCAAGGCGATCAGTAATGAAAGGATAACAAAATCCATTATGTACGGAATATAAAAGTAACAGGACATGTTGGTGCAACACCACTAAACCCAAATTCTTCCATCGGTTACAAACCTGAGGTAACGCATCAACACAATACGTACTGCTTTAAATTGCTTATCTGCCTTATTCTCTTATAGTCTTCAGCGAGAAGAAGTTTTTAGACCCTTGTCAGTTTACTGATTTCTGTCCTATGTAAACCAGTCTTTGAAACACTAATTTAGAAAGAGAAGTGTATACTTAGTGTTTTCGATCGAATGTCACGGCAGAGTGCTTAGCAATTTTGCTACGTACTACTTAGGTCCTAATTGCAAATATCGGTCCGGAGACGAGGTATATCAATAATTATTCCCTCCCAAATCCTGAGAAAGTACCTGAAACTACACCACGACCTCTTCCTTCAGCATCATTTCTTATTGATCACTCACTAACTGTCCTACCATCTGGCGGTACATAAACTTTTTGCGAATAACGTGGCTGAATAAGCCAGCAATAACTACCTTTTGTGTTTCGGTACTAGATGTAATTGCAAATGGTCGGTAAAATTAATTACAAGTGTATGAATAAACGAGGAACCTGCCAATGTGCGGAGTGGGCAGTCGGGAACAGCAGGTAATGAGTGGTCTTTACACTGTGAGGATCGGGCCTACGTTCAACAACACTTGACTGAAAAAAATATTTTGTTTGACGAACTTCGTGCAGAGCCCTGAAACATGAATTTTGAAATCTGTATTCTTCAACCTGGGTTGGGCCATCATCTTTCGACTCTTGCTGGACTTATTTCAACATACCAGTCTTCATATGCTACATCATGGTTACAGCGGTCGAGGGCACATTCTAACTTCGAATGCTCCAACAATAAATATGTTAGCTCGAATTCCACGTGTCTTTGTGTCTGTGTTTTCTATGTGAGTACAGGTCGTGAGACACACACAGCGGTTTTGCTTAACGACGCAGAAAATTGCCAGGATTATGTAACTAGTTATGGTGACAGGTGGAAGAATATGAGTGCGAATCATTCGTGGAAGGCTAATGACAGGAGAAAATCGAAGTATTCTAGATAAACCAGTCCCAGTGCCGCTTTTTACACCCTAAATCCCATATGGACTTGCTTAAAAACGAAACTTGTCATGAACCAACCACCTGCCGAGAAACCCTGCCAAATCTCCATAAAAGATTTTTACTTACAGAAGTTAATCCCAAAATGCTGCAGTATAGAACGCCTAATCGTTTTTTACCGACATTTAAACGTAAGAGTCGAATGGTTCAGTCACGGCTGTAGGAGCCCTCGCATACGGCTATAAGTAATTCTTAAGAAAGCGGTATGGGCATAGGAATAGGCCTAAGCAGGTCTCAGATGTCGAACACATCTCGAAAAAGATTTTATGACGCTGGTGCTAGCCTGAAAATTAAAATCTACTGCAATTATGCAAAGTGTAATCAGCAGCTTCATGAGATTCACTGCTGTACTCTTTTTATAAGAGGCCTGTATGGCTGCAGAATGTGCTCTGCCTCTCTTTTGTATCGGATACGCTTATCGCAGGACTGTGTGTAGGATTTGGTCTCTCAGAAACGAGATTTAGAATAAGTTTTTGCATAAAAAATAAAATTATTTGTTTGTAAGATTAACATTTTCTGGGTTATAAAGTCATATCGGCTGTTAACTACCGACCTATCGGTGTTGCGTTCCGCAGGCGGCTTTAATAAATTCCAGAAACATCTTCCAAGAGGCCAGTAAATATTTACCAAACGACAAGTCTAATAACCAAGAAAACTTGAGTGTTCGTCAGCAGCGCTGTGAGAACCTTAAACTTCCCAGGATTGCTCTATACATTTCGCCTTTTCTACAATAAGACTTCCTCCTTAAACTGGTTTTAATCATAAATACGACATTCTTGTCATTATTCCAGGCACTACGTAGAAAAACATTTAAAATTTGGGCTTTTCAGCTCAGTTACCACTGTCCAAAAAAGGAGTTCCTTTGTTCCTACTGCCTGTCAGATAACATATTCCTGACGTGCAGATAAGTTACCTTGTGTCTGCGATGTGGCGTGGGAGCTCCATGACCCCTTGTACGATGTGTCTGGAAAGAGAAATAAAATTGAATTAACAATCCTTTCAATAAATCTTATGTCGACAAGCTTGTAAGTAGAATATAGTTTCGATCACATACATCCTTGACGCAAGAAGAAAGTGATTTCACAAATCCTTAATACAGGGCGGCGCAAAAAGAACGCATGTTTTTTAAGTGGGTAGTAGTCGGGAGAGTTTCTTTCTTTGGGGTTACCTCAAATCAAAAGTCTACGTCCGAAAATCTCGTATAGTCGACGATCTGAAAGTTTCCCTTCGCGAAGAAATCGCAACTGTGCCACAAGAAATGTTAGTAAATGTGATTCAGAACTTTGAGGAGAGGCTCCGGATGTGTACGGCAAGAAGGACGCCATCTTTCCGATATAATTTACCGTAATTGAGTAATCAGTGTAAGTAATCAAAACTGCATTTATTACAGGCTGTTTTGATGTTAACATAATTTTTTTATATTGAAAATAAAAAAAAAGTTACAATTATTTGAAACAAAATGCGTTCTTTTTGCGCCACTGTGTATAAGACGTAATACAAAATGCAATTGCTTACGATACTGTACAGTGTACGAAGTGCAAATATACTCAACAAGGTGTTTTTTTCTTATTCAGAAGCTTGTTTTTGATTGCCGTTCAAACAGAACATGGAGATGGCAAGGAGTTCCGACAGTAACTCGTAACTGGTAGTTTCCTATTAAAAGAAATGACGTGCGGCTGCCAATTCGTGCCGTTTTGTGAACGCTGCTATAAAACATAAGCCGTGTGAGCTTGAGACTGCCATGCACATAGTCAGTACATTTACTTGGGAAGGGTCATCGCTCGTGTTGTCTACCACCGTGCCGGCGCACAGAAATCTGCAGCAAACACTTCGTACTTCTATCGCGTTCAAGCAACGGGACTACAATGGACCGCTGACTTTTCCTCGAGCGGGATGAGCTCGTTTGGGTTATCCTCAAGCGGAACTCATAAAGCCAAATTCTCAATTCACAAGTTCGCCCGTCAGCCACATTGTTATTATTCACTGTAATAAATTAAATTTTACGGACGTCAGGAAAAACCATGGACACGCACAGACAGAGAGACAGACAGACACACAGCATTGTAATTCCTTAAGTTTACCTTCTTATTTCAAACAAGGAAGTTAGGCTACAAATGACAGCGAGGATAGCTTAGTTGCTAGTGTCGAGACCGCGGGCAGATTTAACGAGGAGTTTGTGTTCGATAACCAACAGGGGCATGAGAATTTTTTCTCAAAAACGTCCAGACTAGATTCCCCCTCCCCTCTTCCAGTCTCCAATTCGAGGGGTATCGGGAGTACAGCCGATGGGACGTAAAGCTGGCCGCTTATCTCCTTCTAGTGCCGAGATCAAGAATGCATGGAGATATACCACCACCCACCACCACCACCACCACCACCCATATGCCCTCATGTTGTGCTTATGAACAAAGTTACTTTTACCTTCTTAGCGACTAAAAATGGATATTAAGAAAACTGATGGTTACGATGGACTGAACTGACACCGGTAATTCAAGACCGAATTATTGTGACGACAGTTTCGAAAACTGGAGTTTCATAAAGGTCGTCAATTTCTTGCTCATATGAGTGACTGTAACTGTTCAAAAAGCGTATGTAAGCCGTGAAATCAGTGTTAGCAAGGTACTTTCTCCGCGCGACATTCATTTGTGAAGGCCTAGCCTATCTCGCGTCGGCGGGAGACTTTTCGATTAGCGTGGTTATATAAATTAACGAAATGCAACGTTTTAGAAATAATTTTTTTTTATGTTCCAGTCTTAATGTCAAACGGTTCAAGCCAAAACAGATTTTTTAAAGAGTGAACATAATGACATGTACATAAAATGTGATCGTTCCGTTCAGTTGGTGTCTCCCGTCACTAAACTTCATCTTGACACATTATCTTCTGTTATTTACTCCTACATTCAGTTTTGTAAGAATTTTTTCGTGTTACAAATGAGCAAGGAAATTCTGGCAAGATCTGTACACTCTTCCTTCTACAACTGTAGTCCCATGGGTCAGAATTTACGCCCTTCTTTGTGCTGTACTGTGGCTTAATAACACACCAATTTTGTTTTCCGCTAATTCCTTGAAGACTATGATTCTTAGTGAAAAGCAAACTTTTCTCTGCTGCTACTTAGTCTTGCTACAAGTAGCCAAACACACACTTCAGAAATACGGCTTCTAATTAAAAAGGATAGAGTCATTATGGAGACCAGAATATGGTTGCATAGGATGATAAAGGGTATGACAAACATTAAGTCGAATATGCCCATGGATACTAAATCGATTCTTATACCAATGGTATCTGTATCAGCTACACATTTCACAGCACAGCAAGTGGCTATCTAGAATGCAACCATATGGAGTTAAGGAAAATTATTAGGGGGGAAAAAATGTTACGTAACTGTCGTAACGGCGACTGAGCGATAGTTGTTACCAACAAATTAACACTATTCCAGTACCTACAAGACGTAGCAAACATGAAGACCAGTTCCCCGAAATCCTTCATATTATACACAAATGAATACAACGCTGAGCGTTACGACTGTTCTGGGCTTTCCGACTTGAATGGTTAACAAGGTGGATTCATCACTAAGTCGACGATTCGATTATGCTTGTTCACAAATCTGCAGCCTTCTGCCACATCAAAATATAACCAGGTGCTCATATAACACCATCCAGTTCAGTGAATAATCTGGTAGTTCGGTTCCGTTCACGAGGGACGAAAAATTGTAAATATATGTAAAACTACAAGCGATGAATAATACAACACAGTTTTTATTCACTGACTTGATCGACGTTTATAAATTACAGAGGTTGTAACGAACCGACTTCGTAGTTAGTAACTGCTCTTTAGCTGCAGAAGGCCGAGTTCGATCCCGGTCCAATTTACATGGAAATTGCAGTGGACAAACTGGTACCGGGACAGGTTCTTTTCGGGAACACTTCGGTTTCTACTGTCAGTACCCTACCAGTGCTCCATATACACACTTCTTTCTTCTACCATCGATGATAAGTAGTCTTAGAGCCGATATCATCATTGAACAGTACATTTCCCTCTCTTCTGTATCATGGATACGGAAACAAGATAGACATGAAACTAACAATACTGATAAAGACCAACCTTGAATATACCCACTCTACAATCCAGGTCTGGATGGGAGAAAACTATTAAAGCATGAACACGACGCTTAATAAAGACAAAATGAACAGTTTCCTTTGGCAGGGCATTGTTGTATACTTAGCGGTAAAGAGCCCTTCATAAGCAAACTGCCCCGTGCAGGCCACGAAGACACGTACAGGAGAGGACACGGTACACAGCTCAGCCTTAAACTCGTTATATGGAGACGAGTAGGCGGCTTAAAACACTGGCCACTTTACCCGGGAAAGGGCCCCCCCCAATAGCCCTTAAATAAGAAGCCTAGTGGGCTCCAGAGCTCTCCCCTACCCCCAATGACGGCGAGAATAGACCTACGATTCCTTGGTCATTCAATCCGTAGTACAGTAGCAGTTAAGACCATGCTTTCCTATAAAGAAGAACCTCACAATGGAGATTATAAATTGTAACACTCTTGACTTTGTGCGAACCTGCTGCTGGTTGTAAGATGCATGTAAATAATGAAGACAAAAACCTACATTTATTTTGAACTAAACTCTCGTACGTATTCACCTACAGCTATTATGTGGCTACTGTGCAGAGAGTAGCAGCATCAGAACCTATTCCTGCCTCTCAGACCTACGAGTAAGTACGTTTCAAGAAGTTAAGGAAACAGGACGAAACACGTTAAGTTCACTGTCGGTTTTTGTCTATTCTTTCCGTTAATTGGACAGAGATCAATGCTCATACTTCAGACACAGCGAAGTGCGGAATCGGTATGTATTGTCAAGCATACGTAGAGAACCTTCTTCAGTATGAGTTTTTGAACAAACGTGAAAGCAACAAAACAGGAAGATCGCCATCCGTAAAGGAACATGCACAGAAAACACATGCATCATGTACACCCTGGCACTATAACAGTCAGTAGTCATTCCGAATAGTTTTATTTTGTATTCACTGATCCAGCGTTTTCACAATGCCATCCGAGAAGAAACGTGCAGCCTGCATTTACTTAAGTTACAGTCCAAATGACGATACATTTGAGTATACGTGCATTTCTTTAACCTGGAAAATGGTAAATCTACTTCGGCTAAGAAACGCACAAATGCAAAATACGTATACTGTCAATCACAACAGTTTTTAGGTAATATCCTCTACTGTCTGGAGTGCTACATGTTTCGGCTTATTCACAAGCCATCGTCGGGCACAGGTAAAAAATACATAAGCAGGCACTGATATGCAATATGTGGCAACACAAGTTGCATGTAACAGTTCATTTTTCATATATTTTTATCCTGTGCTTTATGATCGCTTGTGAATAAGCTGAAACATGTAGCACTCTAGACAATAAACGACAGTGTATAAACGAATATACTTGTCATTGAAGGCCCATTTGTTCGTTTTCTCTTCTCTTTACTTAATCATCCCAAAGGCGTGTCTCTCCCTAAGATTTGCGTGGTTATTACTGCCGTATATTACAGAGGTTATTTTGGTTAGTACTGACATTTGGCTTTATCATAGCAGTGAAGGGTAACATCCCCATCGTTTGGGAAGTGACGCCATTAGTGTGGCGGAAATTTACCAAAGTTACGCTGGAACATGCTGCCTCTGTCTTCAGGGCAGAAGAACAAAATATCACTCCCACCTCGAAAGTTTGCGAACCCGTCCATCTATAATGCTACAATCCCTTCTGGGCCCTGGCTTCCCTCAGATGACGACTACATTCTTCTCCGGGTTCCTAGGATCTGTGATGTGCCCCTCCGAACGAAGTCCTCTCATCATGTTCTTGGTTTTTCCACTGGTCATAGAGCAAGAATATTAGTCCTCCAGTTTTGAGGAACTGACGGACGTTCCAAGTACGAGAAGTCAAATCCTTTTCCTCATAGCCAGGTCGTCTTCTGTTTATCAGTCCTCTCCTAGGCATCTTTGAGGTTTCCTCAACATTAACCTTTTTTACGGGGCGAGGTTGTCAACCTTACGCCCCAACCCCCAACTTGGACCAGGGTATCCCTTTTTGTCTGGGTTATCACCTTCGACCTGTCCGGAATGGCAGGACCTACCAGCAGCTACGCTACCGCCGGCAGAACTTTCAGGATCCTTCGACCAGCCAAGCTCCACCACTACTTAACAATCAGGATACCATCGGGGGAGAGTTTGCGAATACGCCACGTTATTTTTCCCAGTACCGGCAATAAGAGATTAACCTTTACAAACACTTCCAATGCTCTCTTTCCTATCAAATTTAATCAAAATCCGCCCAGAAGTTCTTTGATATGAAACGTAAATTAACCGGTAGAAGGACGGACACCTATGATTTTCCTAGATGCGCAAAGTCAGTAATTACAACAATAAAAAATACGTGGCAAGAAAATTTGTATATTTTTAAGTTTGTAAGTTTACATCAACACCACTGCTCAGTTATCAAACTGCATTTTTTACGTAATTACACACAGGGCAATAATGGTTATTTCCGCCTTAAAGATAAAATATATTATGGCAAATAAATATATACCTAGATAACTATCAATTGCAATTACAATGAATTCGAACCAAATACAATCTTATCAAATGGAGTGAATGTTAATTCGATTAAAAGAGTTTGATATTCAGGAAATTATCCGTGTAAAACCTTAAATGTACATATCAATCCAGTTACAATTAGGTTAGGTCACTGTTTTTCCAGATTTTAAATTCCACATCTACGTACAAGCAGAGTTGGAAATTATGCATTTTTGAAACTCTCTGGATCTGTCATATTAGGCCAAAGCCACTAAAAATACACTGAATTTCTTTAAAATTTTTGTAATAGCCACAATGAAATCCTTCCGTTTATGTTTACAGTTACGTAACTATAAATACGCATTAGTTAACTTAAAAATGAAATGGTTTGGTATAAAGATTTGTGTGTAAAGTTAAAGCAAGAGCCAATAGTCTTTAAGATGCTACGAAAAATAAGGTGTTAACACTGCTAAGTCTACAGGCCTACTGAATCGCCTGAACGTCCACAAATGTACAGAATAAATGAATCAAATAAGCTGACGTGTTTTTTTAAATATCTGAGACCAAATATTAAAAATCCAATGAATCAGTTGTCATCAGACGTAACGAAGACGTATCAAGTGATATGATATAGACGCTTTGGTATGATAATTTTCAGGAGTAAACCTGCACTTGATATACATTAGGTAAGCCGACAGTGGAATGAGGCAATGGCTAATGTATATGGAATTTCAGAAACAAATGTGGAAGAGAAACGTCAGAAGGGACAAGATTATTGTCCTTGGCTTGGTATAGAAGGAGAGACAGTACAAAATACTGCACACATTGTTACGTGTGAAACTAATGTCGATATTATAGTTGAAGTATTTAAATCCTACCATAGACAGGAAAAGGTGGGAAGAACATGAAGATAGAATGGATGAAGCCAAGTGGTTGAAGACAGCACGACATTATAAAATTACGATATGAATTTAACAGAAAGAAAAAGAAAAAGAAAATGGCGATGTAGCTGTTAGGTCGCAACAGGAAATGGAAAGTTGAAGTTCACCCTAGAAAAGGCCAAGAAGACCCGAGAGGTGAGAACAGATCTAGCTGATTAATATGTGCAACAAGAAAAACAATAAGAGACATCAGTATTCACATCGAATATTACGTAATTCAACAAATTTTATTTCAAAAAGGGCTGCGGAATTTTAGACATTGTCTATATTTACCGGCAAACAGCATGGAGAAATTGGTGAATGTCCCGGTTCTGCTGAGGTAATCAGCCGACGTCTTGATGTCCAACATTGTTCACTGTGACGTCATAGGCCCAGAGTTTAAACTGCAATGTCACGTGGTCTTACACTTCAACAGACACGCATAACTTACATGCACTGTGGAAAGTACGGCCATCATCGCCTTCACTCATCGCCCATCACTCTGGAAACAGGGCGGACATTTTCCTATTGGTTATGACGATGGAAAATATTTTGAATGAAACTCAGGTCATTGAAGTTATATGGGACAAAATGGGTCTGATAATCGGTTCGTTGAAGCAAACTGTTTAAATATATGTTAGTGTGCGATGACGACTGTCGTTGGGTGTTACAGACGCCACCACAAACTGAAACTCCACAAAATACTAACAAGACGTATTCAAATATATCCAGTTAAAAAGTGAAATACGAATCACAACATTCTCACATTCGAAGAACGAGTTTAACTGCAGTGGATAATCAGTCACGCACGGGCAGTTCTTATATTCATTCGGCCGATTAAATTAGAATCACATTAGGATCAACAACAGAACATACAAGATTACACCCGACGGCAGGGCGAGACTGTCCTCCAACTTGCCCAACCACGGTCTCTTCCCCTTAATCACTTTTTCCGACACAACTGCTAATGTTCCGGTAGCGGGGTTCCAGGTTACCGTCCTCCGGAGGTGTCACTTCGAACTGGAGTTTTCCGGTTACCACGCGCAGAGGAGTTTCCCCTCGCGGATGGATATGAGCTGATGGATCGCTGGGGTGGTTTTGCTGTTTTCTCTCAGTCGAAGGGCTGATACAACTCACAAGATGGGGGGTGGAGCTAAGGGGAGAACTGAGATCCATGTCAACCAATCACAATGCAGCACCATACTGCGTCATTCGCCAAACCCTCCTCTATTTAGACTTTTCTCTCTCTCTCGCTCTCTCACTAAAAACCGCCCGTGTTCATGAAGGGGGTTGAGGAGCGAACATGAAGAGGGGGATAAAAAGTGCCACCAAACACGCGTGAATGTTATGGAGATAGACTTTCCTTCATGGGAGGACCTTAAAAAGATACGCAGGCTACCACATCGATCGGAGACACACATACACACACTGACAGAGAAGAGCTAATATCGCACATCTTGTCTCTGTCTATCGATAAATAAATTCTCAAGTCTGACAATTTGTCTCCAAGGCGAACAGCAATGACGCTTATTAACCTTGTAAAGCCTAAGTGCTACAATATGTACCACCAGGTGTAACATTCAAAAATTCTGTATTCTGCCCACAATGTATTTTTATGGATTTCACAAAAAACAGCGATTATTTCTCTATACAGCATTAGCTCATCGGTTTTTATAACCGAGGCAGACAGTGTTTACTGCGCGGCACGGACTGGGTCTTTAACCTTTAGGCACCATACATCCTATATATAGGACAGGCGTACCGCCACTCCCCAGAGTACGCTTTTTATATATTTAGTCAATAAATATAATTAATTATTTTTTTAGACTTTCTCTCACCATCTTCGTTTATTCCTCCACAAAATGTCGTGTATTTCCTAACGTTACCCTTCTTGGTTCATAAAATATTCACACTGTACATAAATGGTGTGCTAAACTGTAGATGTCCAGCTCCAGGGCCAGAGGGTTAAATCAGACAGATCCAGTTTCGTCCGTAAAGGGTTAATTGTGGATGGACGAATAAAGCCTGAGTGTAACAAAAGAACAGAGACTGAAGGTGATTGAAAAAGGCAATAAAAAAGAACATATCGCAGTACGAGGAACGAAGTGATCAAAGATGGTACAAATATAGAGAATACATATAATTTTTAAGCTCATGTTTCCGTGCATCGTAATTCAATGTGAATAAAAATCCAACAGATGCAACAGTATGCAGATATTTATTCACTGCACAACTACTCTACGTGTTTCAGGCGTCACAGCACCCATTATCAGGAGTGTTAAAAACTGTACCCGCAGCCTCCGGTACAGGTCATACTATGTACCGCTACTCCGCTCCAACGTGGTCTGATCGGGACCGGAGACTGCGGGTACAGTTTTTAACACTCCTGGTGATGGGTGCTGTGACGCCCGAAACATGTAGAGTAGTTTTGCAGTGAATAAATATCTGCATACTGTTGCATCTGTTGGATTTTTATTCGCACTGAATGCATACAATATTACGTAGCCTTCGTTTCGTATCACGGTATTACAGTACTTAATAACTCCTGCGATAGAACTGGCAACGAGAATAAAGGTTTACAATAAAGGCTCGGTTGACAGTTGTGAGAGATAAATTTCAAGACAGCAGGCAAGCCACGTAGAAAACCACGAAAAGGCTTGTAAGAATGTGAACTGAAATTATCCAAAGAAATTCAAGAATATTCAATGAAATAAACATTCGAGTTTCAAAGAAGAATGCCGAGTGATATTAAAAAAAAAAGAGCGAGAATTTGAAAAGTGATCAGTTATATTAATACTGTCTTGAGGGATGTTGTTCAAATCTAATAGAAATTTACCAACCGTTCGGAGAAACTTGTTGCCCCTTCTACCACAAAGACAGAGGCGGAAATTTCCACCGAAAAGTTTGTAAAATTTCTATCAAACAGCATGGCGTCAGCACCAAAAAAGCATAATTGTCAAAATCACCGTCGTGAGATCCTAAAATATTACAGTTTCATTATTGGTTAGGGGTTCCCATGGGATCTGCGCTCGTCTGGGAAATTACGCAGCGTATAGTGATTAATTGCTTACCGACGTTACGGGACAAACTATCGGTTCCATCTTCAGGGGTCAGTATCTTGATCCCTGATGATGAGATGGGCCCGTTAACTTGTCCCGAAACTTGCGGTAAGGAATTACCACTACACCCTGCGTACTAACCCAGAAGAGCGCCGATCTCATCTACTTCGCGGCGGAAGCCTGAAATCACGCAGGGGTCCCCATATTTGGCTACTGTTGTCTTACTTCATAAGGTCGACAGTAGGTCCAGTAGGTGATCCGACAGAGATTCGTGCAGTATTTGTAGACAGGGACACTGACTTATCCTTAATGGCTTTCTGACGTATTTAAACAAATATAACTGGGCCGAAAACGTAGAAGAATAAGCAGTAACTCCCTCAAAAATTTTGACACTTCATAACAGGCTGTATGAGACACAAAGGTACTTATATGCTGCTTCCAAATGCTAACCTTGTTGTTCGGGTCGTAACATGACGGGAACGGAGGAGGGGTTTGTTCACCCCTGATAGCTCATTTTTTAATAAAGGTATTTCGTTAAAAACTAGGCCCATAAAATAAGGAGAGAACAGCTCCGAAATTTGAGATCTAAATGCACTAATTTTTTTCATGTAATACTGAAAATTGACGAAACATCTTTAAAAAAGACGTTCAAGGGAACTTCCCACGGTTCTCGGAACGTTGGAATACTCGCCATCCGGATATCTGACGAGGCTGGATAGTAGAATTTAACTTTCACCAGTAACAAATGTCATGTTTATTTTAAAAATGTAGGCGGTTATCCGAAATAACGAATAAGTAATTTAAAATTCTGTATATGCCCAATGGCTTGTTGCGCAAGATCCAGATTTCTCCAAACGGTGTTCATGATGATTTCAGTCTTCTGGAATACGGCGCCGTGTCGTTTTATATATAGGTTCCAACGTTTCGGACGAATGTCTGCCTCCATCTTCAAAATTCTAACCATCCACACTGCTGTATATCCCATAGGAATTGAATACACATTTAGTGACTGGACATCGTAGGTGTTATTAAATACCGTTCAGTAAACAAAGTGTAGAGTGCTTTTACGAACGCACTCATTACAGTACTCTGAGCGAAATTCGTACGTTCTGATAGCTGACGTTCTTGAAACGTGAGTCTGGAGCAGTCCGAGTCTTTTGTGTGTTTACAGTTGCTGCTGCTGCCTCACAATAAAACACTCTTCACTCCTAACAAGCTGTTGTGTCTGTAACAAAAGTCAGATTGTCCCAAACTCAGGGGGTCTGTTTGGGGTTGCGTGGCTACCCTCGTTATGGTTCGACCCCCCGTCGCTGGGAAATGACACACGACACCCAGTCTCCCACCCCTATCCATATTCGGGCCACCAGTGATCCTGAAGATTCTTTATCGCGATGTTCTCCTATGTTACTTGCTTAATGTTCCTGAAATTCAAACTTAGTTCTTAATTCATACAATTATGTTACTGTATCGTATAAATGCTAGAACAATTATGGAACAGAGAACAGTGATTTTAAAATTTGATTTCTCCGTTGATTTCAGTGTCAAATTATTTTTCAATATATCTAATGCAACTAAAACATTTATTTGTTCAGCTCGTTTCTATTTTGTTGTGTAAGAGCTTCTGACAAGTTTCCATCTTCATAAAAGCTGCTTTGCAGAAAAGAGCCGAATCACAACATTTATTGCAGTAAACACACTTCTATCCGTAAAATAAGAACCAACAGGGCGCACAATTTATTTTCAATTTATTTCAATAATTAACCCCTACATGTTTCGAGCAGGCTTACTGCTCATCACCACGAGGTACTACTCTGTATATACAGCAATCGGTATATGTCATGGTGAAAAATGGAATTGTTTAGCATTACTTAAATATATAAACATTCGTTAAAAAGCGTAAATTTTAAACAATTCCACTTTTCACCACGACATGTAACAGTTACTCTCAACATGACATACACCGATTTCTGGTGAGCAGTAAGCCCGCTCCAAACATGTAGAGATTAAATACTGAAATAAATTTAAAGTAAATAGTGCATCCTGTTGGTTATTATTGCACGGATGTATCACGATGTACGGCCAACAAAACTTTAAAAGCATTTCTATGTTTATTGTTTTAGAAACGTACTCAGCGTTTAATTATTTATATTTATAATATCAAATAGCAAAGACCCTTTCATTTCTTCGTGAAATGTAATCCATAATTCAATCTGCACTTGACTTCTCCACTACGTGCAATGCAACAAGTCATGACACCGATTGTATTGTGTTGTATGGTAATATCTCAGTACCTTCCTGCAAGAATTGTGGTAAATTTGAACGCATAGCCATTATTACCACCTGAAGGTCATAGTCCGCCCCAGGGATAGTAGGAATACGAGCCAGGGTTGGTAACTAATTTTTGTGTAACATTCAACATGACATCGCCATTAGAACGGCAACATAACTGATGAAATGGAGAAATGTTATCAATAAACAATCAGTTTCGGTGCTCAGGATCTTAGGTTAGATCTCTTGCAACTGTAACCCAGCGAATTTGTTATCCATTTTTATCCATGTTTTAAACCGTGGCCTTCAAAAGAAGCAGCATTTTAAAAATTTAATATCATAAATTTATAAAGTTAAAATTAGAAATATACTAAGCTCGTTAGCTTAAGCGGTAGTGAATCCGGCATACAGGAGAAAGAGACAATTCGAAAACCTTTCAGAACACCGACTGTGCTCACTGATATGTACTTCATCGTTTACTCGCATCTGTCATTCAATTGTCGGCATAGAAATTCAGTTAGGTCATCACAACTTCTTTCACTTTTCCAGTTCAGTATTCATTAATTATCAACCAGACGCCAGTGTAAGCCACTGATATCGCCGTTCGACGAACCATAAAGAGACAAATAAATAATAATAAATACAGATAACAAAGCAAAAAATGAGACATCAATACACTATTATATCCTTTTGAAAAGTCAGAGCAAAATCTATGTAAATTTGGCAAGGAATTCACTCATCCCATTAGTGGGCCACTTATTACCAAATCCTGACAAGTAACGACACACTGGCTTTCATAGATACAATATGTTTTCATGTAAGTGAATTCCAGTTATAATATTCTACACATTGTATTATTTGATAAGTATAATAGCGAAGCACAACATGGCTGAAGAAAAGAGCGTGTGATAGACGGAACAAACGTTATGACAAATCTTGTAGTTTGTGAGTGTAAGACACTGTGCTAGCTGACGTGCCTCCAGAGGATAACGCAAAGGGTCGTAGCATGTCGAGGTTGTGAGTTGATTTTAGTAAAATTTATTGTGTTATGGTTAGATTGTTTTTAAATGATACTGGATTAAGAATTCTTTCCAATTTTGAACTTACACAGGACGTTCACTGGACACACTTGTATGTTAAATAATAACTTTTTGTGGCAATAAAATCTGTATTTAATACAAGAGGCCGTCGGTTAAAATAAAAACACAAATAAAACACAATTAAGTTTGTCCGCATCAGTGCGGATAAGCTGCCAATTTTTGCAGAGGAGACTCAATTCCGACATCAACATGGAAGCGACTGAAGAAAATATGAATCCGCCCTTGAATTTGCGACTGGACTTGTTGGCGTACCAGAGGAACTGTGGATGCTTGACACCGTCCGACAGCCCGCTAAGTGATGCTTTGTGGAGCCACGTGTTTTATTTAACGCTGCAGTTCATCAATTGAGAGCTAGAGGGAGGCCGTGCGTTCCACGATCGAGTGCACCGCGTGTGAACGCAGTTGACTTCCAAATGAACAGCAACTGCTTATAAAAGGACGCCACGCGGTCGGCAATTGTCGCGCTTCCTACGAGGTATCATGCACTCCAACAAACAGATTGTCAATAGCATCCCCCCTTACTCTGACAATGCT
>Ga0123357_10004956_pt1 | contig 15811 bp, 9 predicted proteins | sample TergutEmb28metaG_FD_89873 | JGI IMG/M metagenome (GOLD analysis project Ga0123357, IMG submission 89873) | Embiratermes neotenicus P4 segment gut microbial communities from Petit-Saut dam, French Guiana - Emb289 P4 | ecosystem: Host-associated > Arthropoda: Insects > Digestive system > Gut ... | reverse complement strand
GGTCCTTCTGGACCATCCTCAGGGAGTGTTATGTTCCTAGTATTGAAGTTGCTAGTATTCTATATTTGGTGTTGTGACGGCATGTGTTTGGGTGTTCAGGTTATGTCTGCGTGCCTTGTTGATTTAACAAGGCACGCAGACATAACCTGAACACCCAAACACATGCCGTCACAACACCAAATATAGAATACTAGCAACTTCAATACTAGGAACTTAACACTCCCTGAGGATGGTCCAGAAGGACCGAAACATGTAGGAGTAACGACGAATTTTAAAATAAGTGATATGTTTTAAAGTGTTAATTGTAAATAAATATTTTTAAAGACATATAACAGTGCAATTAGTTGGCCAATATCCAATCATTAGACTATTGCACGGAATAAAAATGAAAATAATAGTATAATACATTGTCCTCATCTTAAGCAACTGTACCGTAAAATATAGATGTATTATTTATGCTGTATCAACAAGGTAGAGGCACTCAGCTTTTCCAAAATTTATTAGTTAACAGGTTATGACTTTCCAGAAGAGTTGAATCTTAAGTTTTATTCTGACAGGATATTTCCATGCTAACGCAGCGCACTCTGAACTGTGGTGCTGAAAAAAGACGAATGTTAGCTTGATGTATTTATTCTCCAAGTAACTCCAGACCACAATGCCCAGTGATTCTGTGCGTATTATGGGATGTATTTAATGTTAGATGTTTATCAGATCCGTCTGAATTTTAAATTGCGCACATTTTTGTCACAAGGATGACAGTGAAATGGGCTAAATGCATGTAGACATCTCGGTACACAGCCTTCTTGACAGATGCTGGTTCTTCGCTGGTCAGCGCTCTGAGTGTGTGTCCTTCCCGTAGAGTCAGAGACCGGAGTTTCGTACCAATAAAATAGACAACAAGTGAAATCAGAGACGGATCTTGCCATTTTTGCGCCGGGGGCCAGTTCGAAGACTTCCCACCCCTCTCTCTCTTCTCCAGTTCGCACAAGCAAGAAACAAAACAGTTCAGCAGCTTCTGCTGTATAACATATATAGAATGTCTCTGAACTCATTTTACAACTTTAAGCAGGCGTTGTTATCTACGGATTTGGCCGCAGTTCTGGACACAGTCTTCGAAGAATGCGATGTACACTTTGTGTAAATTATTTGAGGTAACATCTTTGTGTGTGTGTGTGTGTGTGACTGTTGTGGTAGAGGTGGTGAATTGCAAACATACAAGATGATTTTGGTTTTAATTTTTTTCTACTGTTGCATGCGTAATTGCCACAGAGAGTTCACATAACATTCGCCGTCATGGTAAAGTTTGTACGCCATGAAGGCGTATTCGGGGAATGGAGGTATATTTCATTTATTCTTAACGTCGGCACTAAATGGGGAGGAGTGGTCAGCCGTATCATCCGGCCCCTTTACGCCTTGGGAAAGTCTCCTGTATATCCGTGGCGTAGGAGGGCTAGCTTTAATGTTCTGAAGTCTCTTTTCCCTGCCGGGAATGTTACCACAAACATTATTCGAATCCGCTCCTTCAGAGACCATTTGTATCGACCGCCAATACGTCAGATTTATATACTTCTTTCACGATGTGCATCGAGTGAGCGTGAATCAGATTTCTAAATATAGATATACAATTCTAGTGTCATGTCAGGCCTCAGCAGGAACACTTGCCCGCCCATCCGACAGATGAGCAGGAAGTCAGTGGCCCTAGAGTACTACAGAAATGGCCACGGTGAGCGTGTGGTTTGGTGTAATGGGAGAGTGTCTGTTTCGAGTTGTGGTACACGCTCAGAAAATATATTCCATATATTTGGGCAAAGTCACGCAGATGGACGAGTCCACTTGGTCGTACGATGAGCAAAGAGGCGAATAAGGCGGGCTTGATGGTTGGTATTTTGTAGAGCGGATCGTCTCATGGTGATTTTACTGCCCTTTCATGTACAGGACTGGCATTGTCTACACGTTCACATTTATCCCTGCCATGCCGCTGCATCCTGTCGCCATTTTCTCACGCACAGACACATAACCACGAATCCAGGCAAGAAGCATACTTGTGGAAAGGGGTGGTAAGATATTTATGCCAACTCACTGTTCATCACGTTTTTAAATTGTCTCACTCAGTGCCTTCTCTATGTCTGCGTTCACTCCGTAGACATCATGGACGAAATATAGCAGTGACCATAGATTCACTGATTGTTTCTGAAGAAGAGTTCGTAGGAAGTAGAAGAATGTGAACTTGTACTCATTGGCGTCACGAGACAGCATATAGGCCTCTGTTTCAAGGTTGTATAAAAGTACACGTTTTGTGAGTCCAAAAAAGTATATGTAAAATGTATGGAGTGAGAAGACTAGATGGGAATACGAGGGCAGTTGAATTTTTTTAATGACTTGCGATTATGCGAAGCTGTTTGGGGCATGATTATGCTACATGAGGTAACAAAGGAAGTCGCTACTGTAATGATTCGGTTTCAAAGGCCGACTCTCCCTTAACGATTATTTTGAAAGCCAGAAAACGCTTGAGCGCTCACCACACCACATCATCGGTCTTCAGCCATTTTTGAGACTAATCGCAAGATACGAGCGGGGCAAATGAGTGTGCCTGTGAACAGTGGTAACAAGGTAACTTTGCACACAGTGGCAACTGATAGGCGTCAGTCGTAACGCAGAGACTTGTGTGTAAGAAGGGTATTGTAATTCACAGACAATGATAATGTTGCTGACTAATTGCGAGATTTCATGCTTCCGCCGCGGTGTAAATGAGGTCTTCGCTCTTCTGGGATGTTACGCAGCGTTGATTGGTAGTAAGTTACTTAATGTTTCAGGACATCTACCGACGTTTCGGGATGGCCTATCTGTCCCATATTCAAGGGATAGTCTTCTTGGACTCCTTGACTTTGAAGATGGGACCAGTAGGCTGTCCCGAAACGTCGGTATATTACACTCAATCAGCGCTGCGTAACATTCCCGAAGAGCGAAGCCCTCATGATATTATTATTATAAACAAATTGTACACAAATTTTCCAAAAGTCTAGGAGCGACCTCAAAATTCTAGGCGCCAGAACAGAGACATAAAGCAAGCTCGTACTTCGTAAACTACAAATGTTAGGCGGCGCCACCGTATAGCATTTAGTCACCCGGCGCCTGGCATTTGTGCATCCCTGGGTATGACGGTAATAACAGCAACAGTCCCAACGACAGAAGGAGACATTAAATAAACCAACAAAGACAACCAAATTAAAGTAAAATAAGGATGAAAGACTGAGATGAAAGAAAAAGAAGAGAAAGAACATAAATATCAAAATAAGCCAAGTATGTTATGTTGTACCAGTATGTCTTAAAACGTTATGATCGGTTTGTGATAATTAGGTTAACATGCAGAATCTGACCGGCCATTTCAGATTTGAGAACATCTTGTGTAAAAGTAAGATTGTAGGCGTAAATCACCAACAGGAATTGCGTACGGAGAGAGAAACATGGAGGAACAGAAAACTACAGGAATAAATACAAAGTGATATAATCACCGCCTCGTCAGTCAATTTCTACATGTACAGTACCAACATTTTATGAAGTAAGATAGACACATGTTTCATTCTACCGCCCTGTTTTACACATTTGAGACGTGATTCGCTAAACTGTAAACAGAGCAGAAATAGTCTTTTCGAACGTAGCCTGGTGTTCCCATGGTATGGATAAATCCGTCAGCGACCTTCAGCCTTCTAGTTTTATGGTGGACGTAAAGATGGTCCGTCCATATTTACACAGTGGGACAGGAGTGCTGTTTGCACATTTAAAAAAAAAACCGAACGCATGGATACAAGCAGTAAGAAGCTAGGCGCCGCCTCATATAAACACACTTCTCACTGAACTTCTTTTCCGAGCTTTAGGGGTTTCGCCCATTTCGGAAGACTGTGGAAACTCCTATGGAGTTGCCAATAAAGAAGAGATAAATGCCAATTGCTGCGCCTAAGCGCTGCGCTTCATGGTGATTTTGTAGTTAAGGCTTGTGTATTCTCGAGTTTCTTGAAGATGAAGGGATGTGAGTTCTCTTCTTCTAATCCTGGCCGCCTTTAGCTATGCGCTTTTTGGGGTAGGAAATTTGTAATCGAATTAATATCGTGTTACAGAAGTTGATAATTATTTCAGGGTTACTTCTTATCATGGCTGAAAATTTGTTCTCCTCAGTCGTATAGCCAAGTATTTGTTAGGTCTTCCCTTTCCGTGTTATGTAACTTTGTGAAATGAACAACGGAGTGTTTATGTGTTATTAGCCTCGTCAAGTTTCTGTCTTGTGCTTTATCACTGAGGGATTGTTCGGAGACTAAGCTATAAAATTGTCATTGCTATTGCAATTATCGAACAAGAGGAGCCTATTGTGAAAGAGTAGGACAGTTCGAAGAAGTGTCCACTGCTGACAATCCAGTATAAAGTACGTGACAAGAACGTATGTGAATATGGTTCACGATTAAAATTGAAAAGAGGAAATTCTACAAATGCTTATTATTTGGTTTAAAATTAGTATTATTCTGTCTTCTCTTTAAAATATGCTTTTCATTATACTTTAGCGTAAGAATGTACCCATCTGTAATTGTTCCAGTTTTTTAAAGGTGTATAGAGTGCCCACTTAACCTTGTGTGAAAACGAAAAGTGATTATTTAAAGACACATTTTGTATCGCGCAGTAAACACTGCATGTCAGGATATAAAAACGAATCACGTTATATTCCACTGGACAAACATTCCTGTTTGTTCTGAGATGCATAAAAAACGAATAAACATATTGTGTTGACACATTGTATATTTTTAAATGTTAAACCTGGCACTACGTATAAAATAACTGATAAACTTTGAAAGGTTAACTTAGAGAGGTTATAAATTAGAAGTGCCTATGAACTTTTTGCTCGGGAGATTATTTGGAGTAAGAAGGAACAAGTAAGTGGACAATATAGGACGTTACGTAACGAAAAACCTTATGATTTTTGCAGTTTAATTTGGGCGTAGAAACTTTGAATGGTAGGTGTGGAGCTGAGCAATGTTTAGGTTCGGTGGATGAATTCGTACAGACTTTATGGCTGTAGAACCTCTTGGGACACGTCTAATTGGAAACCGTGAAGGTGGTGGAAGGATAAAACTGATGCGTAGACCATATGTAGGGGTCGGATATGGGCGGTATTAACTGAGGATTGTGTTGGTCAGCGGATTATATTAATAGTGGTATTGAACACTGGGGGTCTGCTACCTTAATGGTAGCTGGTGTTTGCTCGTTTGGAGCACACATTTCCGCCACTTATATGCTGAACACAGGTTCATTGCTGTCGTTAAAGAGTAGCGATAATGGCGGCTAGATACCGAACAGATTAAAGAGCAGACAAATATTTCTGATAGAACAAGAAGTGAAGAGGACCCGTCATTCGTTTCTCAATATACTGCCCTTATTTATATTTTTAGTAGAACGATATGTAAGAGAGAACAGCAGAATGATCGTTTCAATGAAATTATCGTACGTTACATTGTATTGTAATATTTTAAAACAATTTTTACGTCAGAGTAAAAGAAAGACAGAGAAAATCAGACTCCTTGGTTTTGTCCCTAGAACTCTCGGTTGTGTTAATAATCACTGTGCATATGTTGGTTGTTTGGATTATTATTTGCTTTAGCTTTTAGTACCGACATATTTGAACTGCAAACGAATATATGGAGCCTTTGTATTGATCAACGAGAAAAAAGTATCAAAAGCCTCCGCTATTTGTTTAGTAAGAAACCGATAACTTGCACTGTGCTATCCCGCCATTGCTTCTGTAACAGCAGCGACGTTAAACCAAATATTATGTATGACTTTATTCATTCCAGTACTGATACACGTGACGTTTCGAGAGTTGACAACCTCTCGTTGTCAAGCGAGGATCATTGTGTTGACAGACTTCTTAACCTACTTTCGGTTCTTTAAAGAAGTAAAGAAGACTCATGAAATTACCAAGTTCTGTATGTTTCTCCCATTTCAGCTTTCGAAATTCTGACTGATTTTCCTCAATCTGGAATGGATATTCCTGCAGCCGGTAGGAACGGTGTGGTAGAAGCACGAAGTATGTGAAAGTACAGTGTAGTTAAAGCAATTTCTGTACGCGTATGTAATGTTTGTTTTTTTGGCGCTAAAAATGCATAATTTGAGCTAGGAACGTGAGTAATTGAACGGTTGTAGATCATAAAAATATCTACAGATTCGGTATGAAGTAGTTTATCAATAACAATTACGAATATGTTGGTGGTTAACGCAGATAAAAAACTGTACTCGGGTGAAAAACTTTTCGAAATAAATGGCAATGATATCGACGAGAATAATATTAATAAAAAGTACAATAAGAAATTGTATGTAAATACATTTTTTTTTCAAAATCAGTCATACGAAGCATGTTAAGACATGTAGGATGTCTATGTTGTTTATTATTTTGAGAAAATATGTTTGAAGTTGCCCGCGTTAAATGTCGACTCCGTTAGGGCTCAGATATGTGGCTGTCTGTGCACTAGTCCAGTATAAGCATGTTCAGCAGGGATAAAGCCTGTTGAAATTTCAGTGATGACAATGATAATTGCTATCTGTAGCTATGATTTCCGCAGATAATGCTTCCAGTTGTCCATTCTTATACGTTATAGCCATTGAGAGATACTAAGCAACAACATTTTCCGTGATAATGCATTCTACGAACTGAAAAGGGTTTTTTTTTTAAAATAAAATAAGCGGCACTACGTTCTAGACTTTTCTTTCAAAGTTCGAGACCCTAATATGGACTGAAGCGTAGATACCGTCGAGTTCTTCAGGACGGTTTGCGGCAATTACTGCTTCCAGGCGGACTTAACCTAAGTAGAAGAGCAGCGACTTGCTACAGGGGGAATAGAATGAAACCAGAATTTCAATGTTGAGGTTTTTATACGCGTATACATAGACCATAAATTCCCATTTATTAATAACGAACGATACGCGCATTCCCAAGTCAGTGTGTGAATAAGCTCTCGATCGGCAGAAGATGGAGAGACCAACATCTATGACGACGGAACAAGCCTTATGTCTTTTACGTTGTTGCTGATCACGATGATAAGTTTACATTGAATGAACTTGTAACACAATATTTGTAAAACTGGAAGTCAGCTACAGAGTTATTTCGCAGAGTTGTGCCTGTAACTGCTTGCTTGTTTCTGTTTTCAGATTCAGAAATAACAGAAATATCTGCGTCACTCGCATTGCTAGCCCTGCCAATGGAGCAGAGATAACTTTTGAAACGTATGTGTTACTGCACAGTTTGTTTGTTTGAGTGTTTGTGAGTTTAAACACCTATCAAAATAAAAAAAAAATATATATGCCGGTATAGTTTGTTTCCGAGCAGCACTGCTATCACGCATTAGCTGGCTTGGCTACGCCTGCTACCTGTCAGAACGGCCCTGAAGGCTCATCCGTCCCTGGCAGCAGAGCTAGCTAGCCGTATGCCTGGTAAAACTGATGAAGTTGAATTCATGTTTTAACTTCAGTTTAAGCAAATGTATTGGTGTCTTTCGTTAATTATACGCGGCGTGATTGATTGTAAGGAACGGAATACAGATAGAAACGCCACGAATACAGAAATATGGGGAAAGTAAAACGATTCGAATTATGATGGCAACTATACGTCACGTCACTTCCGGAGCGGGACGTACGAAATTTCAGGCCCGCTTGATTTTTGTTGAACAGAGCGTACAATTAAAAGGAAAGGATAGGAAGTCTGCCCGTGCAACAACGATTGCCTGAAGGCAGCAATAGTGTCAGCTACGGCAAAGCTGTGTGAGGCCTATATAAGACATAGCTCAGACAGTGGGCAGTATTAAAAAAAAAACACGCATATGAAATATGTCTCAAACAGTAGGCAGTATCTCAGAAGTCACGGATATCAAAAATATATCTCAAAGTGTAGGAAATATCTCAAAAGTTACGCATATCAAATATAGCACAGACAGGCAATATCTCAGAAGTCTTGCATGTCAAATATACCAATAGCTCAGACAGCCAATATCTGAAAAGTTATGTATATTGAATGTAAATCAGATAGTGGGCAGGGTATCATGTGTATCAGATATAGCTCGAGGAATGGGCAGTGTCTGAAAATGTTGTAGAGGGTGTATCACTAGACAATAGACATCGCCACATGCCTGTGGTAATCTCTCCACCATTCCGCAGTTTCTTCAGTGGTAAAATCAACATACTGACCACAGGCATGCACGCCTAGAGATATTACGTAACCAGTCTATGTAAATACTGTCTGGTTGGCTTATTCATACTACTTGACATCGATTTTCCCACACATTCAATAACTGCAGCTAAAGCAATCAGTGGTTATAATTTATATTCTATATTTAATGTCTTGTGTATTTTGTTCGGCAAGTGAGTTTGGCTCAAGCAGTTTCTGATTCGTAATCTCAGTAATTAACCAACTTGATGCACAAAATCTTGTTTTATAATACGTTTATTACATGCCTCTACATGTTTCGAGCACTGTTGTGCTCATCATCAGCACACAGTGCTCGAAACATGTAGAGGCATGTTATAAACTTATTATAAAACAAGATTTTATGCATCAAGTTGGTTAATTACTGAGATTATACGGTCAGCAAAACATCAAAATTTCTGATTTGTAGTCGGGACTAGCTCGATTCGAAGCTTGGGCGGTACACCGACTATTCCGACTGACATTTTCCTTGGTTTTCCTCTGTCCTTCCAGGAAAATGACCTGGATACTGCATCACACTAGGTCTCTTTCGCTTCCTTTCACTGCCTTGCCAATTCATTGCTCCCTGTTTGCACTACCATTCGACGCGGTATAATATGGCGACGGGTAGCGTCAGTAAATAAACCGTAAACGTATAAAATAAACATGAAGGACCACACAGTTTTCTAGCAAGTACTGGAAGTTTATTAGCCCACATACTGTATGTTTGTACTGTACCCATGGCCTTTCTTCCTGGCCACACCCAACGGCATGTCGCACCGGCGCCTTTTTCGTGAGGGTAAAAAAGTGCTAATTTTATAACACAGTCGAGTCAGAGCATAGCTGGTGGCTTTCTTACGCGAAATTCAACTTCAACTGTTTGAGCCGCAGTTGGAAGTCAGACTACCTACAGGAGAAATGTGTATTTACTTATGTTGGTTTGTGTTTACATATACCTGCAAGAGAACTATTCGAATTAGGAGGTAGAATATTCTACAAGAAAAGTAGTTTTAACTTTAAACATTTAAAGCAGTCCTTTAAACAAACACATTTATTTTTACTGGAGCCTGACTACAAGTTCCAGTCTGCAAAAACCATCATCAGGCCACAGTTACCAAATTTCAAAATAAGGCAAGATACATTGCGATTGCAGTCACAACATGGGATCCCATATATCGTACAATAGTTATTACAATGCAAAAATTTGATTTTTACATTGTAATTTTACACTGTAACTCAACATGAAGGCATAAAACACCAGACCAGAGCCAGGAACCTTCTTAAAAACAAACACTCTGAAGGAGCCTAAATCGGTCAGCTGAGTTCAGAGGATCCGATCGACAGTAGAGAGGAAAGAGTTTAGCCTCGGGCGGTGTGAGACTTTGTTACCTCGTAACTTTTTCTTTCTTTCTCCTCGTCCAGTCAAGGTCTTGGTTGGTCGTCGTGGTCTTGCTGCTGGTACTTCGTAGAACGCCTGCCTCGATTGTCCTCCATACGAGCGTGTCTTTTCTGTATCGCGACATCCGTTTCCATATTTCTTCTCGTGTTTTTTTGTCACTATTCTCACGAGAATCACATTCCTGTGTTCTGCATTTTTGCTGCTGCCCTGTTCGTGATTCTGCTTGCTCTAACGCCCATTCGATAGTTTTGCTGGTTCTTTCCGACAGATGTAGACTTGTTCCCAATTTTCCCCATCCTCCGTACTGGATGCACTCTTCTATTTAAAGATACTGGAATAAGCAAAAATATTTGTGTGTGTGTGTGTGTGTGTGTGTGTGGGGGGGGGGGGGCGGTCTCCGTAATGCATTAATCTGTTTGCAGGGTACGCGACTTCTTACTCACAGCATGCTTTTGAATTTTGAGGTACCACTCACCTGAATTCCCTCCTATAATAAATTATATATACATATATAATGTGTATATATATATAATATAATTAAGATTCGGCATTTATGAAACAAGTCTATGGAAACATACCACTAATCCGATTTCTTTGAAAGATCAGTAGGTGTTTGGTTCTTTTAAAAATGGAAGTTACATTCTGTAGAAGCGTCTGATTTGGGGGACCGCGGTTAAGGTTCTGTGCTACAAATCGGAAGGTCGCTGGTTCGATCCCAGCTGGTGTCATGGGAATTTTTCATTGACATAAAATCCTTCCGATCGCACTATGGACCTGGGGTCGACCCAGCCTCTAACAGAAATGAGTACCAGGAGCATTTCCTGTGGTAAAAGCGGCCGGTGCATAAGGCTGACAACCCTACCGCCATCCTGTGCCGTTGTCATGAAATCTGGGAACCCTTAATTCCTGGAACCCTCTGGGCCACTCCAGGCCTGCAACGGGACTGCTTTTCCTTTACCTTCAGAATCGTCTGTTTTAGATTTGGGAAAGTTTTCACCCAGAGAACTGTCAGACAATTGAATGGACGCATCGTTTGGTTTGCACAAAACATAAACTGTGTCACGTTGTGCAGTTTGGAAACAATTTCTATTCTTTTAGGACATAAACGCAATTTCGAATAATTTAATACAGAGCAAAGAAAAAGTATTTGGGAACAGTTTCAAGTACGGTACGTATTTAAGCAATATTGCGACATTATGGGGTGTGACGCCGTGGTATTTGGTAGATACGTACCAAAGTTTTGGAGGAGCTACTCCCTCCATCTTCAGCGTCTGATAGGGGTTCATTTCATTCCTGTGCACCTCAGTACGATACTTTGACTTCGAACTCCTTTTTATAGCAGGGATGGCTAGCTAGACGAGCTTCACGAGCCACACTCTGGTAGGCAACATAGGCGAGATTAATGTATTAAATTTTCTGTTCGTGTGAATATTGTAGGTCAGTTTCGTTTAGTTACTTGCTGTTTCTCTATCAGATCTTTCAAAACGCCGCTAATGATCAGCCCCGTGTACATGTAAACTACTTTAATGTACGTTTACACAGGCCGGGTTGCGGCCATCCCTTTTACAGGTCAGTCTATAACTGGCAGTAGAAGGACGCATTCTTATACCTTCGGTTTGACATATTTAGTGTTATCTGTTAATGCAGTTGCACGTATGTGCAGTTGGTTGATAAGATAGTAGCTTAGTCATGAATCACCAGCGCTTTTTAATTAACTTAATAGTACTGATTAATCAAACTCCTTTCCGGAGTACATTGTAATTTAGACAGTATTTTCCAGACTTTGGGTACTGTGGACCAGTAAACAAATTTTGTTCAACAGTCACTGCGAAATGTCTTGTTCGGCGTACCCGCTAGGCTGCGGGCTGGAACACCGAGGTATTGTGGTTTGATTCCCGGCAGGGGGCAAGCAGGTTTTGTCTTCTCCAGAGTGCCCAGATTGACTTTGGGGCTCACCCAACCTCATGTTTAGTGGGACTTCGGCTCAAAGGCAGCTGGAGTTTGAAGCTGGTCATTCGCCTGCATCTAGTGACGAGGTTAAGGATTTGTTGGGTTATAGCTCCACTCCCCACTCATGCGTTTTTGGCGCGTTGAGGGGCATACCTCTTATCGCGTGGCGGGGCATACATCTTATTGTGTGGGGGCTCTTATAGTGTGGTTGGGCATATATCTTATCTGTGAAGGGCATACATCTTATCGTGTGGAGGGTCTTATCTCGTATCATGTGGGGGGGCTTACCTCTTATCGTTTGGAGGGGCATACCTCTTATGGTGTGGAGGGGCTTACCTCTTATCGTGTCGGACCGGTATCCAGGAGACGCACTTATTAACAAATTGACATTCATTGTGTCACGAATATGACACTGTCAAAGCAAAATAATGATATCGCAACAGAAAATGTTGGTGTGAGTTACGTTCAGTTTTAATAAAAATTTTTAATGAAAATTCGTTGTATTTTCAACCTATTGTAGAAATAATAAGTACTTCATTGAATATTTGAAAAGTTTGGCGGACCGGCAACAGGCCCCGGTCCACAGTGTGGAGGACAGCTTTTGCTGTATACTGGCTGATCTGTATGCATCGCTACATCGCATGATATCAAATTCGAAATACCGAAGTTGTGTATTGATGTTCGAGAGTATTTTGTGGGCTGCAGTGCTCATCTTGCCTAATCTTACCTGTGTGTGTTTATGTACTTGTCAAAATAGGAAAGAGGCCGTTACAGGATGATGAGGAAATTACATCGCGATTTGTAACCCTCGTTTAGCACCCCTAAGGCGATTCAGTATGAAGTATGGAAGAGGTACTGTACAACACGTAGAACGCATAGAGTTACCAGTGGAACATAATTTGGGCCGAAAAAATGAAAAGAAGAGACAATTTGAGGGCTTTATACTTAAGTGTGAATCCTAAAGAAATTACCTGGTAGTAGATTGTATTGAGCTGGCTCAGAATAGGATCCAGGCATGCGCTTTTTTTTCAGTGCGGCAAGGAAGCCTTGAATTTCATATGAACAAGACTTTGTTGAACCACGGACTAACATGATATGAATTATATTTGATAGTGTTGGTACAGCTGTGCGTTACGACTCTGGCCCTCCAAGCAACATTACAACCAGTTGATGATTTTACATTAACTTTAATTTTTAGGCTTGTAATTACAGCCTGTCAACTACTGGGGTTAAATTACCTTCTATAAATACGTGCGAAGATTGTCCTTGACGGCGATTTTCTAGAGCTTAGATAATATTTAGTAATTTGTTGGATTGCTCAATAAAACCACGAACATACAACCAGAACAGGGTGCTGAGGAGGATTTATTCCTAAGAAGGACGAGGTAACAGGGGGGTGGAGAGACTTCATTACGAAGAACTGATTCGTCTGTACTCCTGACCAAATATTCGGGTTATCAAAGAAGAATGAGGTGGGTGGGACTTGTAACACATATGGGGGAGAGGGTAGGTTCATACGGGATTTTGATGTGAAGACCTGAGGGAAGGAGGTCACTTGGAAGATCCAGGCATAGTTGGGAGGATATTATTAAAGTGGATCTTCAGCGTGTGGGATGAGGCATTAACTGGATTGATCTGGTTCAGGATAGGGACAGGTGGCGGGCTGTTGTGAATACGGTATTGACTTTTTGGGTTCCGTAAAATGCGGGGAATTCCTTGACTAGCTGAGGATGTGTTAGGTGCTTAAGAAAGACTCTGCTTCATGGAGTGTGACATATTACCAGGCAATGTCTTTCGCTACAGTGAAGGATAATCATAATGCAAATGCTCATTATTCACTCAGACGTTGGAGTGGCTGAGAAAATGTTACGATAATCCTGTCAGAAGAGTTACCAGCAATCTTTTCAGCGCAGTGTCTCGTGTACTGGCGGGATGGTGGGAAATCGCGACCATCCTCTCAGGACAGTTCATGTTCCTGACGATCCACGAAGAGGAAACTGTCGGTCGAATGAATGAGAAGTGCATTTCTCATTTTAATTTGTCCACTAATTTCCAAGATTTATATAATGCAAATATGTACTTTCGACTACGTCAGGAAAATAGAATTTTTTTTTCCCCTAGAAATTCGGTGGCTATTGCTCTGTGACTGCACCACATTCTGGGTCCATGTTTATTGTTTACAGAAGAAAGAGGCAGAATTGTTGACATGCTAGTCTGAGGGGACAGTGGCTGTGGTTGCTGTCGTAGTGTATCATGTCACTGTAGGCCCACTCCAGGATGTAGCTACTTCTGATGAACAAGTTTATTCCTGGACTGAGGGGTAGCATTTGACTCCTGTCCAAAAGTCGAAATAATCCTGCTTACCTGGATAAAAAAAACGCCCGCGTTTCCTGCAGACGTCTGCGTGCTCTTGGAATGACGTGTTGGTGCACATCGTCGTGACTTTCAGTCTTAGTAATGTTGACCCGTCTGTTTTATAGTTATTTTTACGATTTTCTGTTTGAAAAATTTATGTGATATGATCAGGGAAGTGACTACCTGCGAAGTTCGTCCACTTCATGACATTCCTGCCGTTTATAGCTGGGTTGTTTTTTTTTTTATTACTTTCGTATCGTGTATAATAGTATATAAAAATCTCATTGGGCTTTCAATAAATCTAGGAATTCTGATCATTCGGGGTGGAATTGTCGCTGTGTCCGAACACGTCGTCATGGTGACACAGAGTGAGATTGATTGTAAATGTACTGTACATAACGTTCCGTACTTCGACGATGGATGGACTCGAATGGCAGCTTTAGCTGTAGCCCCTTTACCCCATGGTAGAAACTCCGGGACCCATTTGACACACTGATGAGCCCCGCATCCAGTTTGGATACGATGAGAGTAACAGTTCCTGTGCCCGACGGGAGTTGAACATGTCTTCCAACAATTATACGCTCATTCTCTTGAAAAGGCCAATGCCTCATGGCATCGAAATGGTCTTACTTTAATTTAGGGGAACGAACGTAATGATATTAATCGTTCAAGTCCCATTGGTAATTATTTGTGCCACCTGATGTGACATTTAAATACTATTCATGTTACTTGTACTGTGTATTCGTGAAATTTTAATCGATTGTCTTTAGCATCTATTATTACTTCCCCAAGCAGCATTAAATCACTGATCTTTGTAATAGAGACAGTGTGTATTCTCTGCGAGTAGAAAATGTATGTATTAGTTTAAGTGACTTTCGCTCTTTATAGGGTTAAACTTCCTTTGTTTCTGCTTGAAAAACTGCTATCAGCTGGCGTCTTCTTTCATTCGTAGATAAGCAGCATTGTGTCTATAAGGTTAGAACCTCCACAGAGTTTAATACGTGGCCTTCTGTTTCTTACAGGTAAGCGTCAGATTACTCTTTGCAACACTCCGCTTGCTTTTATCTTTGCTACAGGCCTTGATAAGTAAGTGACTACATAAAATAGTTTACGGGCTACAGTTTTAGGCGTAAGTATAGTAAGGTAACAAATTTATGACACGACTGTTTAGTAAAAAAAATACATGCTTGCATACATGAGTGTTTATATAGGTATATACATACATACACACATACATACACTCACACACGCACATACACACACATACATGCGTGGGTTACATACTTAAGCCTACACTAATTTTGGCAAATGAATTGTTTGAGTGTGAAATTTAACATCAAACGCTGATGAAGAACTGTAACTTGCAAGCGATCTTGAACGTAAGTGAAACGAAGTAGGCCTAAAATGATGTTGGTCTTTATAATGAATCCAGGTGGTGTTCTGTATGAGATAAGACGTGCACTTTTATGTACAGCCTAAGAGGACACGTTTCTTATGCTCCAAGGAGACATAAACCAATTCCGCATCGAGCTTTAGAAGACGAACACGGTAGAAATATGTTGTTTTATAACTGTTTAGAATAGCTTTATCCACTGGGGCCAACTGAGTGGATATCTGCCTTTTTTTACGTCAGGGCGGAAACGGATTCAGTTGCCGAAAGTTTGTGTTAATTTACTGTGTTTTATTTATGTACCTTTGAATCACTGTGATGTGGACAAATTCCAAAGCATGAGTGGTCCAAATGTGATGTAGGCGGATTGTCGTCAGAACCATGTTTGAGACATACCGTGCTTAGAATTTAAATGAACACAATGCAGCAGCTCTGTTTAACCTTAGCGTTGTCTCTGATACAGGTACTGCAGGCTGTGAGCCGTTAGTTTCACACGTTT
>Ga0123357_10004955_pt1 | contig 15811 bp, 9 predicted proteins | sample TergutEmb28metaG_FD_89873 | JGI IMG/M metagenome (GOLD analysis project Ga0123357, IMG submission 89873) | Embiratermes neotenicus P4 segment gut microbial communities from Petit-Saut dam, French Guiana - Emb289 P4 | ecosystem: Host-associated > Arthropoda: Insects > Digestive system > Gut ... | reverse complement strand
TGCTCCCCCCCCCCCTCCCCCCCAAAAAATATCATATAGTTACAGCAAACTCCAGTACGGACATATGAACAACTTTGTCGAAGTGTGGCTGTGCTTGTTGTGTCCCTCGTTTATAGTCAGAGATACTGCGAGCTGCATTCAGCGAATTCACGTTTCGAATCTCCACCTAATTCAAGACTACTTTGATACTATTTTTCAGAGTCCCTCCTGGCTAATTGGCGGAACAGACCACCACATTCTACTTTAGACGCATACCTATTTATGGTTTATGACCACCTTCACATTCTGTTCGCTGCCACATAGCCTGCGCTTTTCAAACACCACAATAACATAATTCCACTGACAGAATAGAATCCTTTCTTATAAACCAGAAAACAAAAAGAGTGCCTAAAATGAATTTCTAATAGTGTAATAGAATGGCAAGATTGTCAGTGATGGAGAACTGGGGACCTTTAAAAATTTGGATATGGAATGAAGTGTATTGGATTCAACTGGCTCAGGATAGGGTTCAATGGCGTGTTCTTGTGTGCACAGTAATGAACCTATGTCTTCCATTAAGAGCGAGAATGTTTGTTACAAACTGTACGAAGATCAGCTCCTAAAGAAAGCGGCTTCTTCATGGATTTAGTTACGGAGAACTTACTTTGAATTAATGACATTTCTACATTTCATCTTGATGTTTACAGATACAATCAATCATACCGTGGTACAGTACCATGTACTGTGACGCTAGAGAATTACCAAGTTAGATGAACAAGCAGCTGTCTCTCCCTACCAAGCAGATGTACCCGGTCAGTCTCAGCTCGGCACAGTGCCATCAATCTTGCAGAGTGTGGCTAGGGGTCTCAATCTGGCCCTACTTGTCCATAATGCGAACCTTTCAAATATTCAAGGCGCTCTTCGCTACAGTGCTAATCTTGCAACGTCAGTTGTCTTCCGCTAGCTGACCCTTGTTCACGACAGCGGCCATTTGCCCTGGACGCTGGACTGCAGCAACAGAAGTGCAGTTCTTGGTAAAGCGAATACGTGGCTGTTGTGTGACGTCACGTGCGGCAGCTAATGTGTACCTACATTTCTCATATTTATGGGAACTTAATTCGAAATTTTATTTAGATTCCTGGCGGGGAAAGATATTTTTCTTCCCTCTAAAGCGTCCAGACCGGCTCTGGGGCCCATTCAGCCGCCTACTAAATGGGCCCTCAGACGCGAAGATGGCCACTGACCATCTACGACAAGGTTAGGAATAAGTGGAGCTGTAACTCTATTTCCTCATATGCCTTCATGATGCACACAAGGGAAAATATTAAATCTTGTTTGTAGAAATTACTGAATTGCAACGCCAGTATATAATTTCTTTGTAGTTTATTTAGCTAGGCTTTCTGCATATAAATTTATATTGCGTCGAATGATTTGACGACGCTCAATACACTTTATAGGGAATGTGAAAGCGACTGGTCATATCATCGTGGCACGCGGTGGCACATTTTGTTTAAGAAGTGCTACAAGCCGGAAGGACGCGGGTTCGATTCACAATAGAGTCATTGGAATTTTTTATTAACTTAATCCTTCCGGCCGCACCATGACCCTGGTATCGGCTCAGCCTCTAACAGAAATGAGTACCAGGAATAGTTCCTGGGGCGTAGAGGCGGCCGGTGCATAAGGCTGACAACATTACCATGTTCATATGCCGATTAATTGTCTAGAAGTTCTGGGAGTCTCAACCATTTAGAGCCCTCGAGGCTTGTCCAGGCCTGTATATAGGGAGTGCCTTACTGGTCGCATCCTGACGAAAGGTACAAAATCGACACTTGCCGGAAGGGTCTGAAGAAAAACTTTCTACATGTTCTGTTGCATGGGAAATACGCGGTACAATGTACAATATTCTACCCATCCCTTTTATTCAGATTTCGAAGCCGTATGTTATATAAACAGGCCGTTAACTTCACAAGATTAAGTCGCCTTCATCGACTTTCTCGCTAAATAAACGGCGATTGGGCACAATTTAAGTTCAGCCAGATGTTACGACATTTTAAGTAACATTTTCGGCAATGAAAGTACGGCGCCACCGCGACATGTAGGACGTAAGGGGGAATCTGCGTCACTTAGAGTAAGAAGCTTAAATCTTGTAGTTTTAAAGACTTATTTCAGCAAGATGGTTTCCCCTCATAACCGCAACGCAGCATGCTGGCCATTATAGGTGTAGCCTGTGTTCGCTGATAGGTTCCACAGGCAATGCTGTCTACACAAGGCTGCTATAGCGATACTCTGCAATCAAATCAGAATGAAGGAAGGCTGACTTCCTTATTCCTAGATTTAACGACATCCTTTCAGCTGCCTGCAATGTCAAATGAACAGCAAAACATTTCATGTTTTAAGTCGATTTCTATGTACTAGTTGGGAGAAAATCAAGCTAAATCTGGGAAAGTACAATCGACATGCCGGTGCAAATTCAGAATGAGTGCTACACCAATCTGCTTTGTCAAATTAAAAATTCATCAATGTTAATGCTAAGGTTACTGTGCATACGACATACTAAATTGTTCAATGTCACCGCAGCACGGCGCGTCCTCAGCCTGTGGATGGAGGATATGACCTCCAAATACAGACGGTAGCTGTGGATAGATTGAACAGACAGTCGCAGATAGCAGCGGTCCTCCAGCTTGAGTTTTGGCATCAGGCTGACAAGTCCTCACCGTAAGAAATCAACATGTTACAAAATGTACAGAGCCTCGCACGTGGGCGGTTTCTTTGGAAATGTCCTAAGCCACGGGTCCCAAAATCCCGGGTGATTAAATTTCGTGCGGTGGCTTCTAATGGACATGCCGCTTTTTCTGGCTCGGGATAGGGACAATTAGTGGGTTCCTATGAACGCGGTAATAAACCCTCGGACGTCCATAAAAGAAGAATTTCTCGAGAAGGCTACTCAACTGTGAATCGAAGAACAGTGCACTGTACTTCATTCTTTACAGCAGACACGATTCATATTTTTTCTTAATTTGCATACAGCAAGTATCTTCTCCTACAGGCAGTGTCTTTTTGAGCTTCAGCCTCCGATGTCTTGATGGCGAGGCTTGCTTGGTGATGCGTCTGAACTAGTCCCCGAGATTTCAGCAGCGCGGCTTTAAGAACTGTGTTTCAGTTACTGTAGTTTTATAGGGAGGCATCGACCGTCTAAGACAAATCAGACTTCTAGGTGGATGAAGTGAGATGGGATCTGTGAGATATTTGTAACGAATGATTACTTTTGGCTACGAAAGATGTTTGAGCTGCTCCGTATGAAATGATATCTTCACATCGGGCTGCTAACTAGGTGATGTGTTTCGAGTTGCTCTGTGCAGTGTATTTATCCAGAGACACAACTTCTGGCTGAATAACGTGTTTTCTCAGTTTTATAAATCTGACTGTGGAAGCATTTGACATCTTTATGGTTAATTTGTGTCAGGCATGAGAGGCCAAAATTTACATTTTTCTCTAACTAAATTTCGACGTATGTAGCCGTCTCGCAAGACACGTTTTAAATTGAGTAACACCTCGGAACAAAGTTGCCTTTGAGAAACAGATTTTCTTCCAGCCTGTTAAGGATGTCCAGCTTATGTTTCAGCTCGAATAATCAATACAGTGTTATAAATTATATGTACGCTATGAAAAAGTTAGCAAGCTGCAGCCCTAATATAAACCCAGAACAAGTGACGACAAGCCAGTGTATACGATGGTTGGAAAATCTGCGTACGAAATTAATTTATAATGATATCAACTGTCGTATAATTTTGCCTGTTGTTTTGTATGGGTGTGAAACTTGGTCGCTGACATTACGGGAAGAAAGGAAGCTGAGGGTGTTTGGGAACATGGTGTTGAGGAGAATATTTGGGCCTAGGAGGGACGAGGTAACGGGGGAATGGAGGAGATTGCATAACGAGGAGTTAAATGATTTGTACTCCTCACCCAATATTGTGTGGGTGATAAAATCGAGAACAATGAGATGGGTTGGCATGTGGCGCGTATGGGTGAGGAGAGGGGGGTGTATAGGGTCTTGGTGGGGAAACCGGATGGAAAGAGACCACTGGGGAGACCTAGGCGTAGATGGGTGGATAATATTAGGATGGATCTCCAGGAAGTGGGAAGTGGGTATGTGGACTGGATTGGGCTGGCCCAGGATAGAGACAGGTGGCGTACGCTTGTGAGTGCGGTAATGAACCTTCGGGTTCCGTGAAATGCGGAGAGTTTCTTGACTAGCTGCAAACCAGTTAGCTTCTCAAGAAGGACTCTGCACCATGGAGTAAGTAAATATCAACTGTCGTTTCTCCCCAGAACATTCAATCCATTAAATTATCTCACTTTAAATGTGTGGCATTAAAGGACCACATTTTAAAACGTGGTAAAAGCTTCGGCGCTTTTGTTTACAGAAATAACGCCAAGCAGGCACATTTTTTGTTCTATTTCTACGTTACTTAACAGGACATGTACATTCTTTACGACGCAAATCAGAGCCCAAATTTATAACACACACGTATTTCCTTTCGGTCTGTCTTTTGCTGGATTTGCAACACGGTCGTCAGGACAAAACACGGAAAAATTTACAGTACGATCGGTAATACGTGGTAGACGTTTGCGTATAAACTGGCATTTGATTTGACGAAAATAAAAATGTTTCAACGCGGATCAACTTGTAAAAATTCTTAAGTAACCATTAATCGCGGAACGTAAAGGAAGGTCTGCTGAATACAGCTATGAACATAAATAAACACAGATCTTGTACTTCTGGACTTCTTTTCTCACTCCACACTTCTCTGTCACTCCTTAGGTTAATATTATTTCTTGTAGAGTGATGGTGTAGGCAGACTAGGATTTAGTGCAGCAACTTATGTGTCTCGTGCTGTGACCGCTGACACTGTTTATTGAATCTGCACGCTGGAGAATTCATTTCACTGCGGCAACACCCGCCACGGGAGGGTGGGTGGGTGGGTTCGCGGTGGCAGGCAGCAAAGGAGTTCTGTTCTGTGTTGCTGTGGGTTGACACGACAAGGCAACTGCTGCAATCCACCAGGCAGCAAGCGTTTTAGTCAGCTTGCCAGTGAAACAGGACCCACAGATAAACATCGGCTATATAGAAGGGTCTTCTTTTGGGTATCTACACCATGAAGTAGATCAGTGTTCCGACATTTCGGAAGGACGTACTGTCTCCATCTTCAGGGTGACTGGTTCTGGTTCAGGGAAGCTGAATTGGTTGTGAATAAAGGAATTTGTCGGTTACATCAGAAAGAGAAAATCTGGCCAATCAGAGCAGTTGAAGGGGAAGAAGCGTAGGGCTTTTATAAGCCACATTTCCTCAATCATTCCCATAGAACTGACATCCATTTCTGCCCAACCGTTTCAGCATCCATGTGAACCAGGACCAGTCACCGTGAAGAAGAAGGCAGTACGTCCTCCCGAAAAGTCGGGAATAAGTATCTGCTGCACGGTGCAGAAACCCAAAAGATGACCAAAAGTGATCAACAATCATCGTGAAAACCTGGAAACATATATCGGGTGCAGCAGTGAATTCTCAAAATGTGAGATGTTAGGTTCATAAAGGGGGCAAGATAAAGATTTGCGTCTTCTGGGATGCCACGATACGTAATTTACCAGACAGATACCGACGTATCATGTTAACCTGTTGTCTCTTTCTTCAAGTGTAGAAGACAATCACAACTCACTTGTGGCAATTATTTAACGTCAGAATTCAACTACGCTTCGGCTTAACAACTCCATCATCAGGTGGCTGTTGAGAACATTACGGACAACACGATTCATGAATAAGAGTGATATTTCATTTTTTTTTTCAGAAATGTGAAGTTAAAGACGTTTTTAATGTTTTAAACCAATTCTTGCAGAAATATAAGACCACCACTTGTTAAAACGTACACCCCGAACGTATTTTGATTTTTTATCCTCCACACTGTAGAAGCCAATAAGTTTCGGTTTGCACTGGCGATGTTAACCACCATCTTAAGTTATTTCAACTAGTGTAAATTATTCTCTGAAGATTAAAATAGAATATAAAAGACAACACATAGCAATACGAAACTACATTATACTTAATACAATAAAAGGTATATAACAATAAAAACCCTTACTGCAGAACGGTTCCTGTAGTTCCCTTACTACAGAACGGTTCCTGTAGTTCCCTCACTAGAGAACGGTTCCTGTAGTTCCCTTACTAAAGAACGGTTCCTATAGTTCCCTTCCACAGAATGGTTTCTGTAGTTCCCTTACTACATAACGGTTCCCGTGGTTCCCTTAATACAGAACGGTTCCTGTAGTTCCCTTACTACAGAATGGTTCCTGTAGTTCCCTTCCATAGAACTGTTCCTGTAGTTTGCTTAATACAGAACGGTAGGTGTAGTTCCCTTCCACAGAACGGTTCCTGTAGTTCCCTTACTACAGAATGGTTCCTATAGTTCCCTTCCACAAAACGGTTCCTGTAATTCCCTTACTACAGAACGGTTCCTGTAGTTCCCTTCCACGGAAAGTTTCCTGTAGTTCCCTTACTACAGAACGGTTCCTGTAGTTGCCTTACTACAGGACGGTTCCCGTAGCCCCCTTCCACGGAAAATTTCCTGTAGTTCCCTTACTACAGAACGGTTCCTGTAGTTCCCTTACTAAAGAAGGGTTCCTGTAGTTCCTTCCACAGAACGGTCCCTGTAGTTCCCTTACTACAGAACGTTTCCTGTAGTTCCCTTCCACAGAACGTTTCCTGTAGTTCCCTTACTACAGAACGGTTCCTGTAGTTCCCTTACTACATAACTGTTCATGTAGTTCCCTTACTACAGAATGGTTCCTGTAGTTACCTTCCACAGAACGGTTCCTGTAGTTCCCTTCCACAGAATGGTCCCTGTAGTTCCCTTCCACAGAACGTTTCCTGTTGTTCCCTTCCACAGAACGGTTCCTGTAGTTCCCTTACTACAGAACGGTTCCTGTAGTTCCCTTCCACAAAAAAGTTCTTGTATTTCCCCTACTACAGAACGGCTCCTGTAGTTCCCTTCCACAGAATGGTTCCTGTAGTTCCCTTACTACAGAACGGCTCGTGTAGTTCCCTTACTACAGAACGGTTCCTGTAGTTCCCTTACTACAGAGCGGTTCCTGTAGTTCCCTTACTACAGAACGGTTCCTGTAGTTCCCTTCCACAGAAAAGTTCTTGTATTTCCCTTACTACAGAACGGCTCCTGTAGTTCCCTTCCACAGAATGGTTCCTGTAGTTCCCTTACTACAGAACGGTTCGTGTAGTTCCCTTCCAAATAACGGTTCCAGTAGTTCCTTCCACAGAACGGTTCCTGTAGTTCCCTTACTATAGAACTGTTCCTGTAGTTCCCTTACCACAGAACGGTTCCTGTAGTTCCATTACGACACATAACAAATCCTCGTAAATGTCAAATTCTGAAATTAAAAGTAAAGTTCCGGAATTTAAAATTGTACAAATTCAGATTTTTCAGATTTGATGAAACGTTTACAATACAGTAATGTCATAAAGCTTACATGTTACTGGAGGATAACATTACGCAGATTACAAGGTGTATCTATATTGTGCACAAACCAGAGAAGTGCTGCTTTTTTTAAGCTCGAAGGAGGCAGTCGTATGTTGTAATGTGGCCGTGACAACAGCGTTTGGTTGCATCTTGTATTAATCGACCAGTTGGTTGTTGTTATTAGTTTCTTCATAAACATAGAATTTTTCAACAGTATTGACAGATGATGCATTTTTGTGGTATATAACACACCCGCAGTATTATCAATAGTGTCTATGTGATGTTGATTTTCGAGTAAATGCGGAGAAAATTTTGAAGTTCGCTGTTATTGTGAAATGCTTGTACATGTTCGTTCAATCGGGCCAATGCATTCCAGCCATTTTGTCCGATATTTCCTTTCGCACATTCACGGCAGATTAAGCGATAAACACCAGATTTCAAATATTTATTATTATTATGAGTTTTGTAAATATTTCCCAACATAATTATTGGTTTGGAAAGCTACTTTTGCTTCTTTGTGGTTAAATAATTGTCTAATGAATTTTGTATTTTATCAAACGTAATTAACTTTAAATATTTTTCTATTTCTTTTTATTGTTTTGCGATCAATTGTTTACAATTTACTACATTAATAATCTCAGAAGAAGAAGAAGAAGAAGAAGAATTACGTAATTTTTTAATTAAGGTGGTTTCTTTTTTATATTACTTACTGGGAGGTGATGTAATCTATTTAGGAAATACCTCATAATGGCTTGTTTATGTTACGGTGGGTGACATGAATCTGCCGGTGTTATCGTGTCAGTAGTTGTTGGTTTCCGATATATACCATTCTTAAAAGAATGTGGACTCATCGTTATTTTTATGTCTAAAACATTTATTCCTTTCTAAGTTCTTGTTCCAACGTAAAACATCAGTTAAGGACTAATGTCTTTAAAATTTCTAAGAAGGGCGATCATCATTTGGCTTTCATAAGGCGAAGAATTACTAGACCACTTGAAAAATTATTAGTGTCTGAAGAACTAATCTGCCCCGAAGCGACAGAAGCGTCAAAGGCACTAGTGCTATTTTCACACACACACACACACACACACGTGCGAAAATACTATATATATATATATATATATATACATATATATAGTGTATATATATGTATATGTATATATATATATTGGAAGATTATCAAGTAAAAGCCTGCATTTTACAAACTTAAATAAAAATTGATGCTTATGAGACTGAAATTATTTCGCCTTCTTTTTTAGGGTCTCTTGGTCATAGCTTCGAATACCGTCAAATTTTCCTTCCATCAGTGTGTACCGGTCACCCTTTCTTGAAAGCTCCTGCAGTGGGTTAAATTCCCATCTCCTAGACAAAAGCTTACTCTTGGATTAACAGTCTAAGCGCTTCTTGAGGTTAAAAGGCATGGAGTCGCCAAGTGTAACCTGGCATAAATCAGGATCACGTTCAAATCACCCATTTAAATTTTGATAACGCGAGTGACGTCTACTTAGAAAGTGACCTATTATGAAAATGTTACTTTTATTATCTTAATACAAAGTACAAGTGCAAAGGAACAACGGTCGTGAATGTGTTTAGAAAACAAATTGTTTGCGGAAATAAATGTCGATTCTTGGCCGGTTCCGCAGAGATGAGTCCCGGTTTTAATGTTCGATTTGTACAGCTGCACTTGGTAGTGAGGCAGGTGTCTTTCAGAGTGCTTAGATTTTCTGTTCCCAATTACCATTCCACCGAAGCTCCATATTTATTTCTCTACCTCGTATATGACAATAGGTCTATTAGAAGCCCCAGTTTCAAGAAACGCATTGTCTCATCTGTACCCAAAGAAAAAAACCTCCTGGGTATAAGGCGATCAAAAAGTTAATTCCCCTGGTGAAACCATAACATCAGGACAATGATGGAAAATAACCAGGACGCTTTCTATGACATACAACAGCGGCTATACCTTCGCGCGTCCTAGCGCTGTTCAGGTAGGTACGGTATATACACCAATGAATGTCACGAAGAAGGAAGTGGCCAAATTTCAGCTGTGGGTGACGTAAAAACAGACATTAAACATGCCATTTCTCCTTTGGTATTCCATGTTGCTTTGTTAAAGAGAGAGAAGGGAAGACACTGGGAGATGCAGTAAGATGCGCCAAATTTATTATTATTATTATTATTATTATTATTATTATCATCATCGTCGTCGTCGTCGTCTCTTGTCACAGGCCTTTTCTTCCAGGTACTTCTCACGAACTAACGATGATCCCCACCGCTCAGGCTTCAAGTTTCTGACTGCAGTAATTTCCGTATTATGTGTGATGTTACTCGGATAGCTGTCTTTTGTAGTGAGTCTGTTGAAGGCTTTGCCAGTATGGCTTCCAAATTTGTCTTTAAACCTTTTGTTACTATTCTGGTGGCTCCAGTTAGTACCAGTGTAACCCTTCATTCCATGTTTCACATTCGTTTTATATCTGTACATAATCCCTTGTACCTTAGTTTCTCTCTGCTTCCTTTTGCATGGCATCTCTGTCTACAGCTATTGCCATATCTATCAGTATACATGTATAATTATTATTATTATTATTATTATTATTACTACGGAGAAAACAAAACATTTACTGCTATGAAGATTCGAGGCAGTGCCGTGTCGCCTTTCCAGTAAAGGTACGCTGCAAACAAAGCAAAGCTTTCGGTGTGGAATGTTAGAAGAATGCAATAGAGGAAAGATGTTGATAATTTGGGTTGAGTTTTGAGTTTGGAAGGCAGCATCATGACGGAATTTTGATCGCTTTGGGAGGGCTGTTGCTTTGCTGGAGATCCACTTTTATTTTACTAATTCCTACCGCACTGAGAACACACGCTGTCCAAATCCTAAATGCCAACCAGTTCATGATTTGAAGTGAAATCATCGCTGTTGGTTCTAAGAGTATGAAACAAGAGAACAGACTCTAAAAAAGAACACAGAGTTTTCAAACCTTACGGCTGATGGTACACATAATTACCACTGAGCCTTAAACAAACCACACATTGTTGTTGAACGTTGGTGTGTTTGTGAAAATGAGCTCAGGGAGGGCTTTCTTTCCTTGCAGGCGTACATGAAATTACATGTATGTGTGTGCAGTGACACCGTATGATATTCTGAACATAAAGAACGCCTTGGGCAAATGTGTACACCATTGGCAATCTTGTTAGTATTAATGCCAGCGGTATACATATATATTAACAACCAGGCTTTAAAGAGTCAATTATTAACAACATGAAGGTATTAATTACGTACGTTACTTATGTTAAAGTCTAGTGCGTACAAAAACTGTGAACAAGTGTGGCGGTTCGAACGACAGACACGCACGAGGAATGGCAGTTGGATTTGAGAACAAATGTGGGCGTGCAGCTGAATGACAAAAAAACATCTAACCGCAGTCACATGACGAGCCTGTTGCTGATCTGTGGCGTGGAACAGGGCCGTGATTGTCCTCGGTCCAAGCCCTACACAGTGTCGCCAGGCCCATTAAGGCTGTGTGTGCCGGTCCCAAACAGCTCGGCATACGACTGCGCTACGGGTTGAAGGGTACACATTCTGTCGCCTTGTCCACAACTTTCACACCGTCTCTGGAACCCACCGTGCTTTCTATCCAGTGGGTAAACCAGGACGGATGGTCAAGCTCTGTACTCACCTTTAGGAAAACATAAAAAAATGTAGACCCTGTCCACACTATTAAGGCATATGGAGGAGTGGATATGTAGATGTACTCCTTCTTAAATTTAGCATTAGATTGTGGTTTGTGGTGAGATTCCTTCTCCGGCTGCTTTAGCCCTGGGCAGAGACCCCTAGGTACTCATTTAATAGGAGTCAGAGCCGGCCTGGACGGTTAGGAGAACAGAAAAATCTTTTACTCCCGTCTGAAATTGAACACGATTCCTCAGTTGCCCACTCTGTAGCGTATTCACTATATGGACTACGTCATTGCAAGGTGGTGCTTCTAAGATATCAGTTCACGTGGAACAATGTAACTCAGCAGAAATGCTAGTTCACGAATATCATCTGATACGGAAAGTAAATAAATAGATAAACAAATAAGTAAATGTGTATAGATATGCATATAACCTAATTTTAGTTAGTTTGTTCGTTCGTTCTTTCGATATGTAGCTAGCAGTAAATATATATAAAAAAAAAAGATGTGAACGTGCACATAACTCGGCTGGTGTAGACTTTGTCCACGAAAGACCAGAGTATCTACGAAATCCCTCAGTCAGCTAGACCACTGAGCGCAATTTCTTCATTTATGCGTAACCATTTATTACAACATTTTTCACTCCATCTTTGTGCCCTTTCACATTTCAAAACGGTACGTGTCTCACTCGCTTCTCTACATACGTTCCGTTTCTGAATTTTTCCTTGTACCTCTCAGTTTCCAAATTCCTAATCTAAAATATAATATCCCATTATTCTACTATGTATGTACCGTTCTCCTCACCCCTTACTTTTCTTTATACCCCAATCTGTTACCAAAGACTTCTTTTTCTCATTTTAAATATACCTGACTGTGTATATCGTTACATCTAGTATTACTAATTTGGCATGTCTCTAAAAATTTCTTCCCTCTTTCTAACAAAAACTGCATATGTACAAATTTGACACGTGCAGTCTGTATCAGAATACGAATAAGACGGTATGTTATTTGCCCTTTCACGTATTCCCACATGAAGACAGATCTAGTACGACTCCGTTTTATATGAATCGTAAGGTCCCTCCGACTGTTATAAGAATGTATCACAATTTTTAATAAAAATCCGTCCAGCCAGTCAGCAGGTGAAACATGTGGACAGATGGTCGAACAGCCAGGTGACTTCCTCTTTAAGCATTCAGTTGATCTACAACGTTCCGAGAGCCCACGGCAGCGCACAGTCCCCGTGCCCCTTAAAGTCTTCTTGTGCCACACAACATACGCCATGCGCTGTTTCTCGTCCTTTCCTGCCGTCACCCGATCCCGGCAGCTACTTGACAGCAGACATAAACACACTGATGCTCGTGGTGGAATGTAACGCACTGTGATTAGTGTGTGAGCCGGCAGGATGACATCCAGGCTCACTGGGTGAGGCCCGCCCCCGTAAATGAGCCCTGCGATAGATAGCCTTTATTCTACGTCTGTACTTTTTGGTGCCGTCGGAATATTTCAGAAACAAATATCTAGAACACGGGCTGAAGCTTCCGAGAAATCATGGTTCATTTACCCGCAGAGGCAATAAATTCCTTTCGCCTAGGCCGGCTCGTAGAACCACCCAGACCCCTATTCAGAGGATACAGGTTAAAGCGGCCATAACGTGAAGTTGACCATTCAACTCCATCTAGCGAGCTATACATCCATACCTTAATGGCGTATTCCTTGATTAGACACTGGGACATTGCAAAGTGGCACCGGTGACCCACCAAATTTACGTTACTGGTCATGTCGCCCGATGTATGTCGCGGGTTACAAAAGACATACTTTAATGAAGTGTTCTACGACTGAAGTGCCCCCACTGCATGAATTAGCAATACAGAGCAGAGAACTTGAAAAAGCGATAGTCACCCAGCTGTTACAAAAAGTCGTCGTTTTTTTACTAAACCCTTACGCAAAAGAGCGCGCCGTGTGTAGTTACAGTGAAAATGATAAAACGCTGTTGGGTATAAAGACGTCACACACGAGTGCGACTGTAATTACAAAGAAAGAATCCAAGAAAGTCTGTACTAAAATATACAATACAGATAAAATATTTGTGATAAAGTTTATGTAGCTACTATGTAGTACGGCACCACCCTGAAATAAAGGAAATATATATATGTGTAGGAGGTTATTTACTATATATTTTAGTATCATTATATATATAACCACACTTTTAAAACTTCGCATCTTACATTTGTGCATTGGTTCACAAAGTTTTTATAATATATCCTTTGTAATGAACCCCCCTGAGGATAGCCACAAGAAAGGCCGAAACATGTAGGAGATATACTGTGTTAATAATATAATATGAGATACTCTTAAACGTTTATATGCATTTCTTGGTTTCCTAAACATATCGACTTTACAATACTTTATCAGCCACCTATCCCATCGCTTCAGGTAGAGCGCGTTTGAAACGTGATGGCACACGCGCAGAAACCAGATTTAATCTTTCAGAGAAACGGATGAGTCCATTTAAATTGGCGGGGGGGGAGTCAGTTCAGTCGGCTACTGGCAACCGAGGTGTGCGCATCAGCTGTAGTAATGGTAGTAATGCTGGATACACCATGTTCTGAGGCAGAGTGCAAGACTACTGGCAACCCATTCTACTCGCATGTTTCCCCTTCACTTCCCCTACCGTGCATCACCGTGTGCCATCAGGTTTCAACTGAGCTCTACCTGAGCAGCATCGCAGTGAAACGTACAGCATATCCAGAACTGGTCGCCACCTTACTACAAACGAAACCCCTAACAAAGGAACAATGAAGGCCTAAGTCTCAGAATGATGAACAGGACAGTGCTGTGTACAATTACACAAGGATGCCTGTCAACGCGGGTTGTTATACGGTTGTTGCAAACATTTGCTTATTACGTAGTTAAATGGTAATTTTGTTGCGGTAATTGTTACATTTTAGAGTACGCTGTCAGCCTTGTCACGCTATGCCAAAGCACATAATTACTATCACAGCTACTGTGCGTCTCGGCACTCATAATTGCCACAGAGAGCCTAATTACACGATAAAACTATACGGAGATAAAACGGCTGCAATCGTAATGGATGTACAAAAGTTAAGTTCTTAAGACAGAGCATGTAACGATAAACAGACAGGCGTGTCCAAACAATCGTCTAGAGCAACCGGCTTCAGGTGTACTGTACATGAGGATAGGTCCTGTCGTGCAGAAATCAACAGGTTACGGGTAAGATCTACATCTTCTGCGTTGTTACGCAGCGTTTAGTGGTAAATCCTTAACGACGTTTTGGGAAAACCTGTCGGTCCCATGTTCAGAGGTTCTTGCCTGTCGGTCGCATCTTCAGGGGTTCTTGGCCGCTGAAGATGGGGCTGATAAGTTGTCTGAAACGCCGTCAGAATTTAGCACTACTCGCTGCGTAACGACCCAAACAGTGCAGATCTCATCAACATCGCGGCGGACGCCCGGACGCCCGAAACCGCGCATCTGAAAGCAGTTTTGTGACTTCTGCAAAATCGTGCCAAATGTGCTGTTATTTTTTACAGCTGATTGTATGTTTTTTAAAGTCAAGATATGCTCACCTCCAAACCGTCCAGGCCGGCTCTGGAGCCCACCCAGCCTTCTATTCAATGCGTTCTGAGGTTCTTTACCGGCGGTAAAACGGCTGTGGTGTGATGCCAACCACTCACCTCCATCGAATGCCGAAATTATTAAGAATTATTGGAGCTATACTTCTGCTCCCGCTATACGTCCTCATGGTATGGCCAGGGATAACTTCATATTTTAATATATATAAAACATGTGCGATGAATATATCATTGAATTAAAACCTTTTTTAAACACGCGTGGAAATATGTGTATATTATATATATATATATATATATAAAACATACATGATAATAATTCGAAATGCCCGAAAGCATTAAGCGAAATGTTTAAAAATTCTGAGTAATATAGACATAAATTGGCAGGTTATCCTCATGGGCTAATGTGATAAGTGACCCATCACGTCAACCCTTGACGATGGCGAGTAAGGCAGTGTCCGAAATTATGGATACGGCCGATAGTCTGACAGAACTTCAGCGCAAACCAGTTTGTCTGGCTGAACATGTGTGACAAATGTGACTGGCCGAGTTTTTGTACTTTATCTTGCCGGTGGGTCTCTAACGCAAAATGCTGCACTTCACTGACTTCAAGTTGGACAGCCCTGTTCAGAAGAGTCTTACTCATACAGTCCGTAAGTTTTGTCTCTCTACAGTTCATCAAAAGACCTGTGCGTGCTTTGCTTTTGTGCACCCAGACAACTGCAAAACTGGTTTACGTACGTATTAACACGCATGGCTGAAGCTACTCAGTCATTACCATCACCACCACCAGCATCACCAACAGCACAAGCACCAACACCAACACCAACAACACCACCAACACCACCACCAACAGCACCAATACCAACAACACCACCACCAACAGCACCAACACAATATCACCACCACCACCGACAATAGCACCAACACCACCACCAGCACCACCACCGCCAGCACCAACACCACCACCACCAACAGCACCAACACCACCATCAGCACCACCACCACCAACAGCACTAACACCACCAATAGCACCATCAGCACCACCACG
>Ga0123357_10004954_pt1 | contig 15811 bp, 5 predicted proteins | sample TergutEmb28metaG_FD_89873 | JGI IMG/M metagenome (GOLD analysis project Ga0123357, IMG submission 89873) | Embiratermes neotenicus P4 segment gut microbial communities from Petit-Saut dam, French Guiana - Emb289 P4 | ecosystem: Host-associated > Arthropoda: Insects > Digestive system > Gut ... | reverse complement strand
GGATAGAGACAGGTGACGGACGCTTGTGAGTGCGGTAATGAACCTTCGGGTTCCGTGAAATGCGGGGAATTTCTTGACTAGCTGCAAACCAGTTAGTTTCTCAAGAAGGACTCTGCACCATGGAGTAAGTAAGATCTTCACAAAAGTAAAGGTAAAGGTACAGTAATCCCGTTACAGGCCCCTGTGTGGCCCAGAGGGAGGGTAGAGGTATAGCTCTACTCTTCCATGACCGCGGCATTAGAAAGGGGTGAATGGTCAGCAGCATGCCCAGGCCGCACTTTACCCACGGACAAGAGCCGGTGCCTATTTTACAGGAGGCTGGGTGGGCCCCAGGGCTGGTCTGGAGGGGCAGAAAATAGTGTACCCACCGGGATTCGATCCCGGAACTTCCAGCCCGTAATCAGTCGCTATACCGACTGAGCTACCCGACCTACTCTTCACAAACGTAAAATGAATAATTCGAGAGTTGATAGTTACGTAATACTAAGCAATTTTTCAATTATAAAGTATATTCTACTGGTCTTTTTCGAAATTCCTTCCGTTCAATACTGATAATTGTGTGATAAGTTCGACGTTGTTAATTCGGTGACAGAATACATTAACGAAGATAAATATCTGTAAATTATACTTCTGGACAACGGAGTGAAAATGCTGGTAAAATTTACGTACAAGTTACAGTTCATTTGGCCCATAACTGTACAGGTCAGGCGAAATGCTGCAAACAACTGAAAATTATAAAAGAAGATCGAATGTGCGTTATGGTGCACGTCTCATGTGCAATTTGGGAGCAAAATGTAAGGAAAAATTTTCCGAGGTACAAAGAAGCTAATTATGCAAAAAACGTATGCGCAACAATCGGAGAATATGAAGGGATAAAAGACAAAAACAAAATCGCAAGAATTCCCAAATTCCCGAAAAAAAGAAAATTAATTCTGGAAGAATCAGGAAATGTCCTCGGCGTTACATCCAGACCAGTGAAAGGCGCGGATATTTAGTTCAGCTTTTACGAAACCATGACGTATTAATTTGCTTGCGCTTTAACTTTTAGACAGAAATTCGAGAAAGAGACCTCGTAACTAACAAAACACTTTTAATCGAGTTCATTAGCACTCGTTTATCGGTGACATATAGCCCGAATTATTAAAATAAGCAGTTAAACAAACAAACAAACAAAACAATAAAGGAATAACGTCTCTCTCACGAATCTTACAATAAGGATTACTAAGTACGAACCTTGTAACAGCTAGTAGTTACTGCAAATACCACCAGGTTTAACATACAAAAATTCTACATAATACTCACATTGCGTTTATATGTTTTGTAAGAATTTCAGAGCAAACTGCAACTTCTATTGAAGAATAAGAAACCAACTAGATGTCACTTGTTATATTTGCTTCACTTCATAGATACTCAACATGCTTCGGGCATTAATATATCCATCTTCAGGAGTTTGCGACTATTTTGTTGAACTACCACATTGGCTGTATTGTTCTTGGATTGTCGTGTGTTGGAGTCAGGGTGCGGTTCGGCTGGGGTGGTATCCGGGCTGCCGGTAGTTCGACAACATAGTCGCAAACTCCTGAAGATGGACATATTAATGCTCGAAATATGTTGAGTATCTAAGAAGTAAAGCAAATATAACAAGTGACATCTAGTTGGTTTTTTATTCTTCGCCTATCACAAAGATGCACGGTCCAATAAACATCAGATGAAACTTTTGTCTTGTACAATATTAACAGAATGCTTTCCTACATTCGAGGTTGAGAGACTTTACTGCTCAGTACGCAGGAAGTCCTTATATAAAACAGACACGTTTCGTCTTTAAAGGGCAACGAAACAACGTTCCTCGCTATGAAGGGGTTATTCTGTTTGTCAACGTCACCACAATAAGAAAGTCGGTTTCGCTCTTCGGGCGGAGAAAACCCAGTAACACCCATTAAGTTACTGAGGTCTTGGCGACCGACTTTCCTAAAGTATATGAGTATACATCTCCAGTTCTTTCCTCACAGAAAACAGGGTCCGTCTACATTGTAATGACCAGTCAGTGAATGCTGTTTAGACAACGAATAGCCGTTTATTGTTTAAATCCACAATTCCATTTTTTGATAAAAAAAATCAAAATTCTTAATGTTACGCAAGTTTTACATATATTTACCACTGGTCTTTGACGGCCTAAGAGCCTGTATGGGACACGAACAGACAATAATAGAAAATTCCAAAGTACCTCTTCAAATACGTACAATTGTGGAACATATTCATTTGTTTCATAATTCACATTCGCTATACTAACTGATCAGTAGTGGTTAATTCAACGGAAGTACAAAACGTCAAACTATTGAAGAACTCAGTTGCAATATTCTAGCATCCCTTCTACAGAAGAAATACGATGTCCTCAAAGTCTCAGCTTCACTATGTCACAGCACATTACTGCCTCTGATTTTCATCCACCGTCCACAAGAACAAGAGTCTTGCCTTTCTTCTCAACCTGTTCTTTACTGATGCATTTAGTGGTTACCAATGTGTCATTGAGTAATGGCAGTTCGTGGCGTTATACTTTTTAAGTGTTTCGATAACGTGAGTTATTTTTTAACCAAAACCTGTTAACTGAGATTTTCTGAGCCATTTGCATGTAAGTTTTTTTTTCAGACTAGGGCTTAGCGAATAACGGGTGAATGGAGGAGATTGCATAACGAGGAGCTAAATGAAGTGTACCCGCCATCCAATATTGTACAGGTGATAAAATCTAGAAGAATGAGATAGGCTGGGTATGTGACGCGTATGGGTGAGAAGAGGCGGTGTATAGGGTCTTGGTGGGGAAACCGGAGGGAAGGAGACCACTGGGGAGACCTAGGCGTAGATGGGTGAATAATATTAGGATAGATCTCCAGGAGGTGGGATGTGGGTATATGGACTGGATTGGTCTGGTCCAAGATAGAGACAGGTGGCGGACGCTTGTGAGTGCGGTAATGAATCTTCGGGTTCCGTGGAATGTGGGGTATTTCTTGACTAGCTGCAAATCAGTTAGCGTCTCAAGAAGGACTCTGCACCATGGAGTAAGTAAGTAAGGGCTTAGCGAAATGCTACACATTATTTGATATATACGAAACGCTTAAAATTTGTAGCCGTTTTGAATACTGCTCTATAATTATTTCCAGTCCCCTTTGCTCGCCTACAGAAAGAGTAACAGTTTTACATTACGAGTGCACCTAGTAAATAAATTGGTTTGTCCATAAAACACAGAATCGAAGAAAAAGTTTCCTGAAATATGGTTTTATTTTAACTTTCAGACAGCTGGTGACCTCAAAGGAGCAGCTCTTGTAATCGTGTTTCGTGTACGATATTATACACCATTTTTATGACTCCACAAGATGGCTGAACAATGGGACTTTACTTTAGGGAATTTAAAGTACCTGTACGTATTGGCTTACAATTGCATCACCTACACACACGGCTGTATGAAAACTGGGCACACTGTTAAGAATTTATCAGAGATAAACATTAAATTAATCAATTAAAATTCCACATACGTTCTACCAATTACCGAAGTGTAAATAATTAAAAATCCTTTTACGTCTATTTTTTTTTGTTTCTCCGTCATCCTTCGGGTTCCTCACTTGCACCAAACTTGACGTTACGTCTCATACGAAGCTATCTGCGTCGACAGCAATTTCATTGTTTAGCAAGTGTTTAGTGGATACGTGATCACCGGAGCATTCTCTGGTAACAAATAACAGATATTATGCTTGTATCACACAATTTCATGTATGAAAATAAAGTTAACAGACAGTAAGAATAGTTTTAGTTAAATAATACGAAAATATTTATTGTGCCACATTTTTTTCTTTGCCAATACAACATTCATATTCTTACGGCAAGGTTTGTTTATAACTTCATGATCTGAAGAACAACCGAACAGATCTTTTCAAGACAAATAAGTTTATAAGGCTTATAATTCGGCATTGTTGTCAATATCCCTTGTTTTCATTAATTCCTTGTCAAGAACCCCATACTAGCAACAAACCTACCGTTAAAATATGATTGTGCTACCTCTACCGAAAGCAATGGAAAGTATATGAAATATGTCAGCTTCCCTTGGCCTCCTTTGGTGGCAGCAAACGAGCACATTGTATAATGAGTGTAGATGATGAATTAAGGCTGTTGAAAAGACAAGAAGTAGCTCGTCTCAAACTGCTATCGAAGTTTCGATTCCAACAGCAACTAAGAGAAGTCGCGGATCGGAACTCAGGACAGAGGGTAGAGCTAAGAATCCAAGGAGCACTATGAGTAATTCCAAACAATATTCACAGTCTTACGGTGGATATGCTATAGGAAGTACAGGGTTATTCGAAATGATTATCGGTGTTTTAACAACTTGTCATACGCAATGCACTAGTGATAGGATTATATGTATTTTTTATTTAATATAATATATAGAGAATATGTAAGGTATGTAACAAAACTTGGAGTGTTGTTCTATTAAATAAAAAAAACCTATAATCCTATCTCAAGTGTATTGTGTATGACAAGTTGTTAAAACCCCGACAATAAATTCGAATAACCCTGTATAATTATTAATAGACATCACTCATACCATCTATGTCGTCTCTTCTAATATATTGACACACTTGTTCTCCTATGTTCAAAAGCAACGCCATTTAGATTATGTTCCACGAAGTATCACCCTAGGGCAAGCTTGACCAAAGCACATTATATTACAGCAGGCGGAAAGTAAACACAGTTATTACAGAACATTATAAGCCTAGCTACCAGAAAGTCTTTCTCCTTTTCAGTAATACGTATATCATCAGGCTACAATAAAAAGGGCCGGTCCCAGTGGTCGCGCGGTCTAAGGCGTAGGTCTTCGGCGGCTCGCCTGCTGAGATTGTGGGTTCGAATCGCACCGGGGGCATGGAAGTCTGCCTGTTGTGAGTGTTGTGTGTATTGTCAGGTAGAGGTCTCTGCGATGAGCTGATCACTCGTCTAGAGGAATCCTACCGACTGTTGTGAGTCGTGTGTGTGATCTAGAAACCTCAAGAATGAGGAGGCCATGGCCCACTGCGGGCTGTCGCGCCAAAAACAGACAAATAAACAATAAAAATGGACAGAGGAATTTGTGTGACGGCATTGAAACCTCTTCAGAAAATGGTCTGAATGTCATCTTCAAGTTAATATTATTTTAAAAAGTTCACCCTCAAAGAGTCTTAACCATATGATATTATTATTATTAAACATTACAATAATTATTACAGTGCAGTTTAAATACTTTCCTTTGTGTCCGTATATTAAAGACAGTGTGATGTCTCACATCAACATAACAGGATATGACTTTATACCTTAAATTTCTGGAATAGGCGAGCGAAACTTTTTCTTTACGAACCTTTAGAACGAAAATTCATAATCTGTTACTTTTTTCATGGGCTCCCATAAGAGAAACCGTTCACAATTATTAATGCGTTGGAAAGAAATGCATTCCTAGCATCCCAAGTTGCCCTGTGTTACGAATACTTCCGAACCACTTCCAAGACTTGGAAACTTGCCGTAGAAGTTTGCATACTTCGTAACATTTCTTTAGGCTGCCATTCTGACTACAAGACTCCTTTTGTTGGCTAGGGAATGCATCGTAGTGAGCGGAGGAACTTAACTTAGCAGGCCATCTGCGCGAGAAACAGAGCTCTTCAAGACGAGGAATGCCATAAGTATATTGATGGAGAATGCGAAACATGCGCAGGGAAACGTTCAAGTATAGATACTGATAAAAAGAAGGAGTAGTTCGCAGCACGAAAGATAACACATATAGCAGTGTCGTAAAACTCCGACAAGAAATTCGCCGTGGGACAGGAAGAAAGATGTAAAATGAGGAAACAGAAATGGGAGCACACAAATTGTGCTGCAGCTTATGCAGGAATGTCATGATATAATGAATTCCTGAGACTGTCGATCGAATTCCAGAGTCGTTACATACAGTAGTCCATGTACCTCAACACAAAGAATGCTGGATTGTTGAAAGCAGGTGTCTTATAAATCATGGATATGATTTACGTAGGATATAAAATATGGAATTATCTCAGTAACAAGATGGGGGACCGTACAAGACGAGAAATGCTACGGAAATGGGAGATAAGGGAATTTGACCATCGTGTATCTATCGCACGTAACAGCTATGAAGAGAGCTTTATTCTGTGAATTTCATTATATTTTCAACACGTTCTTGTCATCCAATGTTAAATCTATTTAACCTTGAAGCTACATGAGAAAAATTGGTTTATGTTTTGATTGAAATTTTCCCCTCACATCCACACGCACGCGATAAAACACTTTTGTTCTGAAGCATATTTTATCAAAACGCAATACACGTATTATCTTCTATTCCCGATCATCAAGGGGGCCTCTTGAAGTTTAAATTTATTTTCAAATTCTTGGTTTAAAATAATAGCCGATCTATTTGAATTAAAAAAAAATATTTTCATAAATGTTAAACAACGATTCAGAATTCTGATGAGTTTTACGTATCAACACACAAAATACTTGATGTTTATTTTCTTCCAAAACGTCTTAAATTGTATATTTGTGTATATGGAATTTTTTTCCGAACTAAGAATATATTCTGAAGTGTAAGAAATATTAATGCTAGTCTTTGAGAGGAAAATCTGAAGAGGAATACTTGGGAATACGAAAGAAAATCAAATATGGATGACTAAAAACAATGAAGAAATGAACAAACTGATAAAGCACGAAAATATAGTCAACTACATTAAAGCCCAGAGACTAAGGTGGTTCGGCCATGTACAGAGAATGCCTGAAACCAGGGCAGCTAAGAAGATATTTAAATGGAATCCCTTAAACACGAGACCAACAGCAAGACCCAAGCATAGATGGGAGGACAACATCATAGAGGACCTCGGTCAAATGATGATTAAAAATTGGATAAACTGTGTCCAGGATAGAGCAAAGTGGAAGGTCGTCGTTGAGAAAGCCAAAACTTCCAATTAAAGGAAGTTCAGAGCCTGAATAATAATAATAATAATAATAATAATAAGAAAGTAATAAATATTAATGCGTCATTTATTAACTCAAATGCACGCCTTACACTGATATTAGGAACACTTATAAAAAAAATTAACTTGGCCCGGAAATATGGCGGCCAAATGTGTACACCTACACACAAATCATCCAAGATGCAGTTGAAATGTACCATGTCCGGCGGGCATAGGACTGTCTTAAAAAAAAGGGGGGGGGGAATTTGAAGCGGCCATTTCCCGAACACAAGTCACAAGAATTACCGCTTGAGCCATCTGCCACGGTACAAGCTATGTAGAAATACTAGAGACGAACATGGAGAGTGCCTGATGAATGTTTTTACGCTAAGTAGGCATACCTAAATAATGGATATATTGGCAAGGGAGAGATGGCAAACCCAGCTTCAGAAAACACCCAAGAAACACCCTTTTGCGGCAGCACCTTCATATCCTGACTCATATTACAGAAATTTCAAATTTCAGTTAGAATTCGTTTCCGTTTACAATTTTTAATGTCATCATGTACCTCATACTAACTCCTTTCAGATGGGCACTTTGTAAAACCAAACGATTGAACGCAGTGCTTCAGCTCTGTCAAATTACGTGTGATTAATATGCGGATCAGATGACGTAAGTAGAGACTCTTTACAAGCGTCTTCGTTGGTTTCACCCGCATGTTTATGTTTTCAAGGGTTATGTGTTACACAAAGCTGCATCGTTGTATTGAAATATCAACTTAAGCAGACCTGTTTTATACGAGACGTTACATGTAACAGACTATAACCATTCTGAACAAAGTTAAAAATGCGACAAAAATGATAGAAAATTGAACCTTAACGAATGTAAACTTCGGATATTTCAGTAACACACCAATAAATGCACATATATGGTCTTTAATAATCTAAAATCTACATTAAAACACTTAAAACCCTTCTACATGTTTCGATCATACGATCATCCTCAGGGAGCTTACTTTATCCTTGTTAGGTTATAGTTTAGCAATTTAGCAAGGAACAAAGTATGCTCCCCGAGGACGATCGTATGATCGAAACATGTAGGAGCGTTTTAAGCGTTTTAATGTAAATTTTAGATTAAGAAACACTGTATATGTGCATTTGTTGGTGTGTTGCTTAAATAAACTACAAAATGCATGGTGCAACGATAAAGATAGTAAACTTCGGCATTTTCGTATTTTAGACTATTTTGTTTATTAAGGATTTGTTATAGCCAATAGGGATAACAGTAACAGGGTTACATAAGAGCATGTCAGACGAGGAAATGAGTTGCAGGTAACGGATAGTAGAAGAGAATAGGGGTGTTGCAGGGTAGTGAAGGTTGTCTACAGACCAAGATGGACGGATCAGAGGGGTGATGAACACTGGCACAGGGCAGTGATACGCGGTACAAGCCACCATTTCGTACGTTTCCCTCTCACGATGATAATCAAGGGAGGCTGAAAGGTTTAACAATATCGTAAGGAATGATGGGAGAATAATCTGTAGAAAGAGAACGTGGGAGGGAGATGCCGGTGGAGGAAGAGGGATTGTTAAAATGAAGAAGCAGGCGATTATCTTCTGTCATTGTCAACACGCCAAGAAGGAAGGAGATATATTCGTACGAAGGAACGTGACGCTCTCGGCTATATATTGCAGTAGTAGTTCTGCTGCCTACTTATTGTCACTAGGGCCCTAAATAGATTTCCTTTGTGACAGAGCGACCCCAATATTTACTACTCATATCAAAAACATAAAATCATTAACCTATCGTGGTCAGGTTCCGCATGAGTGGAGCTATGCCTCCACTCCCCGATATCCCATTATAGCGTGCACAGAGAAAACTTCAAATTAACGAACTACCACAGGCGTCTTCTCCTACTGTCATATTCGATAATTATTAGTATAGTTTGTATTACATGACGTAGAATTTCTGTTCATATTAACACGGACATATTTATATCTGCTTTTATTAATGTATTTTAAGATTATTTGGTCACAATACAATAATAGGCCCCTAAGTAATATGAAAACATATGAATAAATATATGTACGTTTTGTAGGATACCTGACTAATCGATATAACGAAAGTATCAAGATAAAATTATCGTTATTATCTATTTTTATTATGGACATTTTCCTTGTGTTTACTGCTTTAATTTTATATGAGCAAGATACAGTGAAACAAAACCAAAAATTTTCGAAGTCTGCTTATAAGAGATTATAAAGCATCGGCAGGAATTGTTCAGAAGGCGTATCGAGTGAACTTCGTAATATGGAATGGTAATGTGAATGCAAGCATTATCAGCTCATTGCTGGAATAACAGAGACTTCATATGTATATATACATATATTTGTTAACTGCAATTGGATAGCCACCCGGTGACAGTAGTACAGTACACATTTACACACACACACACACAATAAACAGAACGACACAAAACAAACAATACATAAAACAACACAAAAATTTTGGAAGAGTGCGGGCCGTGCCCCGGCTTTGTGGGTTTTGCCCTGGCATTTGCCTTACAACTGAGAAACAAAGCATGGAAAAACCTCAGTCAGGGTAGCCGAAGAGTGCCAGCTGGCACGATGAAGATACATAAACATACAATAAGAATACATAGACAAACAATAAATATATATAAATTACAGTATTAAGCAGGAATACAACCATACACGCATTGATAAAAAATAGAACCTAAAGAGTATGAAAGAATGTGATAATAGTAACTTACATATAAACAGCAACTCCATATTGTCTGTATGTCTTCTAGTAATGCTGGACACCGTTTTACTAAGACCGTCACTATACTGCAACACTTCGTTACACTTCACCACGCTTCATCCAACTACACTTCAATACACTTATCGACACTTCACTTCCTGGCATTTACATTTCACTTTGGCTTAACCCAATTACATTTCCTATCGTTCGATTTCACCTCACATCACTAAACTAGACACAGCATAGTTCCCATCTTCAAACTTATTTACAAAATAATTAACCCCTTCACTGCCCAAAATAACCTCTCACCATTTCACTTCACTTCACTATTTATTTTTTTCACCTATCCTATGAACCATTCACTTCACTTCACTTTGCTATATATATATATATATATATATATATATATATATATACAACTCACTTCACTTCCCTTCACTTTTTAATTTTTATCGCCTTCACTTCCCCTAATTGGTTTGTCACTTTCCTAATCCTCGACTTTAAAATATGCTTTTTAATGTGGGAAGTCCCTATCGCCCCTTCAGGTAGCTCGTTGCAGTCAGTAATGGACCTATTCACACAGGATTATTTCCCGATGTATGTTCTTTGTTTTCTGGCTCTGATTTTCCAAAAATGATCGACCCTACTTAAATAGCTTGCCGCCTATAACCTAACCCCTATCGCTTTCCATGCCCTCTCACCGGTATACGCTTTGTACAGCGCACACACGCGTGCTATCTTCCTACGCTGCGCCAAAGGTTCCCAGTCTGAGTCTCCCGAATGATTCGCAAATTTAGCAGCTTTATTTTGTAGGCGGTCTAAAGCACTTATCTGACATTCCATGTATGGATGCCAGCACGCGCCAAATATTCGAGAATGCGACGTACCAGTGACGTATAGGCTAAACCTTTCGTAATTTTATTTCCCTTTTTTACAATACGCATTACGAAATGCAGTGCCCTCCAGGCTTTTTGAACTGTGTAATTTACCTGATCAGCCCAGCTTAATCACTTCGTATGATGATTCCCAAATATTTGCAACAGCTAGCTTCAGGAATCTTTTGGTCCCCAAGGGAATAATTTAGCGGATCCTCTATCCGGGCTCTCGTGTAGCTTAGTGCCCTTTTATTTTCATTTCATTTCCTTCCGTCCAATACCCCCCAATATACCCAGATCTGTCTGTAAATTTTCTGCATCCTTGATATTTAATATTTGCCTATAAATTATACGATCATTTGCAAAAAGTCTAATTTTTGATTCGATGTTCCTCCAAATATCGTTTACGTAAGCTAGGAACAAAAGTGGGCCCAGAACGCTTCCTTGAGGTACACCTGACGTCACTCTAACATCCTCTGAATATATATATATATATATATATATATATACACACTTCTTATAAAATCTTCCTTTCTTTGTGCACGTCATCTTTACTACTGCAAAAAGCAGTCATTTTTGTATAACCACCTTGCGTAAGGATTACAGGCTATACGTCTCACAATTTTTACACATATATGAGTATCATTAAATGCCTTTCGGATAAAAGTAGAGAGTTACAAACTCGTATCAGAATTTAAAGGAGTTTGGGCTACTAAAAGCCATAATAGTGTACAGCACCAGCTACAGAAATCGTCAGAGCTGCATATAAAAGTAACTTTTATACACTTCTTAATTGCAGGGTTATATGCCAAGCTGTATTATCATTTAACATATAACGAGATAGAATCTTAAATACCGGATTTCTGAGGGTAATGCTGGGAAGAATAATTTCTCACTATATAGATAATAACTTGTCTTAGAATATCTGATTAAGGATTCTATACTAACGCTTTGTACCAACCGTAAAAATAGAATGGTGATATATTCAATGAGTATTGTCAATTAGAATGAGACTCACAGGTGGAAACATGTTCATTACAAAGCCTGTATTTTATAAATCTACATCACATATTGCAGACAAAACTGAAGATTTTATTTGTACATTTCCAGTAAGTTTTCAAAGTATAAAGCGTGTTACGGTAAACGTATCTATTTAAGAAAACAAATTACTGTACAACTCAAATTACCACTGTACACTTAAAGTACAAGGAAATCTGAATATTTCGTCTTAAAATTTTATGAGTTCGGCACTTCGGTTTTTCGTAATAAAAAAATTACAAGAAAGAAAGCAAATGTACGTTTAAAACAACATACTTAAAAATAGTGTAGTTTGCAACAAAAAATAGCGTAGTTTACAACAAAAATAGTGTAGTTTACAACAAAAAATAGTGTAGTTTACTATAAAAATAGTGTAATTTACAAAAAATAGTGTAGTTTACAATAAAATAATGTAGTTTACAACAAAAATAGTGTAGTTTACAACAAAAATAGTGTAGTTTATGACAAAAAATAGTGTAGTTTACAACAAAAAATAGTGTTGTTTACAACAAAATTTGAATAAACAAAAAATTAGTAGTTGAGAATTCAATTTGTTGCACGGTAAAATGTAGTATTTGTATGCCAATTAAAGTTTTGAAACTAGGTGCTGATCCCTAATTAGCTGAAGAAGAGCGTAATTTCTCAAAAAAACGTTTAAAAATGTGCCACATGAAGGGCTGTAACTGCTCAACAGCTACGTCCATACAAGACACAAAACCTACGGAATGTGGCTGACTTTGTCTTAAGAAATTACGTGACATTTCTAAAAGTCAAACATGATGTCACGCAGATAGGGAGGAATTGCTAATCGTCTAAAGAGCTTTAAGTTTAACCGGATAATTCTGGAACTTGCAAAGTTTCTACATATACTTTGTTCGTAAAAACATTATTTTCCGGGCTGACGGCTACAGAACGTGGTAAATGCCAAGGGTTTTCATTCAACTCAAGGCCGATCCCAATGCCCGCACGGTCTAAGGCGTAGGTCTGAACGAGATAATTTTAAAATTATTTGGTGAAAATTATATACTATATTTGAACAATTAGTTCGTACAGCCATATTCGAACTTGTTCACAAATGGCCTAACTACCGCCGAATATATTAACTGAATTTCGCAACCAGTCGGAACTGTTCTGCTGTACTCCTCTTTCACACACCTTTAGATCACATTTAGGCCTAGTATTATACTTTCATTAACGCCCTTTCACTTCTGTATAATCACCACATACGTGCTTAACAGCAAAAATTTCGTGTGTCACTTTCTTGTTCCACTCAAATACAGAGTTGTTCAAAATGATTGTCGGGGTTTTAACAACTTGTCAGTTTGGAACGAACTCGATTATCGTGTTGATATTTGTAGAATCACAATGGGAGCACCTGAAATATATGTAATAAAACCTTGGAGTATTGTTCTATTAAATAAAAAAAACATATACTCCTATCTCAAGTGTATTGTGTATGACAAGTTGTTAAAACCCCGACAATCATTTTGAATAACCCAGGGTACACATATAGAGCACCTGTAAGGTTTGTAATAAAAACTTGGAGTGTTGTTCTATTAAATAAAAAAATAAAAATCTCAAGTGTATTGTGTATGACAAGTTGTTAAAACCCCGACATTCATTTCGAATAACCCTGTATATACTGCAACAAATTCTCTGAACTAACTGTTTGTACAATGTACACATTAAAAAATGTGTTTATATACATTCAAGGTAACTTCTAAAATGTTAAATTGGCAGACTTATAACTGCCTTATTACTGCATTAAATCTACTATGATTACAATATTCAATAATATTCGTATCCAGACATTTCATATTCTGAGGAATGTGTTGCACCTTCGGTCGTATTTTCACAACCTGGATAGCCCCACGGGGTCATAAACCCTCGTACAATCCATAGCCAAAGTAAATGTGCCACTCAATATAATCTGAACACATATGTGTTGAACATTTCTAGATATTAAAATCAACTCCGTACAATAGAGAATGTTGAACGACAATATCAGTTCATAAGATGAAGAGAATCTAGCATATTTGACAATGATAATAGTTTCCCGCCTCCTTGAGGGATCTGGATGGATTTCTAAAGTCTTGTTCTCGCATCTTCTACACAATCCACAGTCGCGATTTCAATAACGCAAATGCCAACCAGAAATCCTCCTCTAACTCTCTTACATCGTTTCTCATAGTACTGCTGGTTCGTGCCAACGAAGCAAGCAAGCGAGCAAGGGAATCTGAGTTTAAAGGAAAATTTGAGGTGGCTTGTAAAGAGGATGGATAATGTGAGAGAGTTAAGTTTGAATTGATTGTCCTAGTGAAGTTGGTCTCAAGTTTCCGACAAAGACATGCGACGCAACCAGCTGAGTGTCTCTATGGATACAGACGACTACGTGACGTGACAGCATTACACGAGTTTTTCTCTTCGATTTTTAAATAGGCCTGTTTAACGATTAATAGATTTTGTGTTAACAGTTAGTTGCTGGCCTACATAGATCACTGAGTAATAATTTAGCGAGGTGAATTTAAGGCTAAGACCATACGAACAAAATGGACATTGTAACACTAAAAAGGTAATTCAGAGTTCAGTACTTTTAGCTTCCATCTTTGCTTTCGGGCAATCAATTCATGATATTTCATGCCAGAAATTTTCAGTATGACAATTTGGGTGTTTTTACCTTTTGTACATGCTGTATTATAACTTGTCTCGGGTGGTCTGTTGCTAGTTTTAAGTTGACTTCTGTGTAATTGTTGTTGGTTGACCGTGTGTATTGTTATAGTTGTCTTGTTTGTGTTGTTATCTAATGTGTATTTCTTGTATTGTGTGGGCATTGCTTTTTTTTACTTTAGATGCCGGACTGCTGGCTAGAAGTCAGTATTCGGAAGGTCCTGCGACCGGCCATCTCGACACAAGTTTTCTTCGTTTCCTTGTGCCTAAAAGCAAATGCTGAGATGGCTCCCAAGATTCCAAGTTGCCACTACATGCTTCTCATGTAGCCCTACCTACTTAAATTTAGTAGTAAACAATTTCATGTTTTGTTTACGTGTAAAATAACCACTGCCACCGGGTAACAACCGAATTGCAGGAAATAAATATTATTATTTAAAAAAATACCAACTCAGAACGTATGCAATATACACGTAGTAACTGAACAAAACTCAGGGTTACGTCCCGTTCTTTAATTAAGATCCAACCGAAAAAGAGAATAGGAAATTCTTCCGAAAATTTTAGACTTTTAAAATTAAACGCATGGCGTTATGCCACAGAATATAACAATTTTGATGATTACTTCTCTTGTTATACAACGAGTATAATACTATACATACACATTGATTTACAATGAAAACGTAACATGTTCTAATAAACGTGTGTGTCAAAGAGAAAGGACGAATTACAAATTTTTCTCTTAACATGTAATTCAGATACATGTGACTTACCCCTTGAAAGTCCGAGACTAACCAGAATTATACTTAAAGGTTCAGATCGGACCGCGCAGTAAACACTCTCCAACTCGGTTGTAAAAAACCAGTCAACTAGTGGTGTACAGTAAAGCAACTGCTGTTTGATCTGAGATTCATACAAAACGCATAGACACATAGCGTGTTTACAGCGTAATATTTTTGAACGCCAAAGCTTGTGGTATGCGAAATAACTACTAGGTTCTGAAGAGTTAATGCTAAGCATTTCATTCTCATTTCATATTCGAAATTTAGAACGGCCCGTAACCGTGCTAGAACTTCTATTACCTTCTTGGCTTAGACGTACCTATATGATATAATTTTCATTTGAATAAACTGTATTTAATGCAGAATTTAAATCAGTGTTCTTACTCAAGTTCATTGTTGAAGATGCGTTTAGGTCCACATCGAACAGTAAGTGTAAAAACTTTAATAATGCTGTGTATAACACGTTACGGAATTTAATGCAGTGTTTTTACTCAAATTCATTGTTGAAGCTGCGTTTAGTCCACATCGAGCAGTAAGTGCAAAAACTTTAATAATGCTGTGTATAACACGTTACGGAATTTAATGCAGTGTTCTTACTCAAGTTCATTGTTGAAGCTGCGTTTAGGTCCACATCGAACAGTAAGTGTAAAAATTTAATAATGCTGTGTATAACACGTTACGGAATTTAATGCAGTGTTCTTATTCAAATTCATTG
>Ga0123357_10004953_pt1 | contig 15812 bp, 10 predicted proteins | sample TergutEmb28metaG_FD_89873 | JGI IMG/M metagenome (GOLD analysis project Ga0123357, IMG submission 89873) | Embiratermes neotenicus P4 segment gut microbial communities from Petit-Saut dam, French Guiana - Emb289 P4 | ecosystem: Host-associated > Arthropoda: Insects > Digestive system > Gut ... | reverse complement strand
GCGGAAAAACCAGCTTTCAAGGACGATGAGCGGCGGCGAGCGCCAGATGCTCGCCATGGGGCGCGCGCTCATGAGCGATCCGGAAATCTGTTTCTTCGACGAGCTTTCCTACGGGCTCTCGCCCGTGATGGCGCAGGCGGTCTTCAAGATCGTCAAACAGCTTCACGAAGAGGGCATCACCGTCTTCCTGGTCGAGCAGAACGTGCACCAGACGCTTGAGATAGCGGACTACGCGTACGTCATCGAAAACGGCAGGATCGTCAAGGAAGGCGAGGGGCATGAGCTGCTTGAAGACGACTATGTCAAACAGGCGTATCTTGGGATCTGAAACACGGGTATCCTTGATATCCGGTAGTTATAGAAAGGAAGGTGAAAAAATTTGAGCAACACATCAGAACTATTAAATGAGCGCAATTCAATCCGGGATGATCTTTTCGCGGGAAAAAGGCCGAAGAGATTGCCGGTCTACGCCGGGTTTACGCTTGAGGCTGCGTGCGGACTGGCGGGGATATCCCTGCTTGACGCGCACTACGACCTTGCGCTGGCGGAGAAGGCGCATGTAAAAGTATGCGAAACGTTCTATTCGGACTCTATTCCGACCGGAAACCTCAGGTATCCTCCGGTCTACCAACTGCTCGGCGCGAAGAACTGGATACTCGCGTCCAATGGCGCGGTACAGCATCCTGAGATCGAGACAATGTATGTGGAGGATTATGACGCGTTCATAGAAAAGCCATATGAGACGATCATGGAAGTATTCTTCCCACGCGTCTGTACGGCCCTTGATACGGATCCGATCAACCGCGGGACTACGTTCGCGAAAGCTTATCAGGAATTCACGAGGCAGGTGACCGAGCATTTTGCCATGTTTGGCCGCTTGTCGGAAAAATACGGCTACTCCGCCGGCACCATCACCGCGCCGATGACAGAAGCTCCGTTTGATTTCGTTGCAGACCAGCTGCGCGGGTTCAAGAGCGTCCTCATGGATTGCCGCAGGATCCCCGACAAGGTGGAAGCCGCATGCAAAGCCGCGTTGCCGTACATGCTCAAGCTTGCGATTCCACTGCATCCCTATCCGGGCATGCAGGGATTCATACCCCTCCATTTGGCGCCGTATATGAACCCGCAGCAATTTGAGCGGCTGTGGTGGCCGACGTTTGAAGAGCTCGTCGTCGAAATGGACAAACGGAATGTCGGCGCGACCATCTTTTGCGAGAACGACTGGACCCGTTTCCTGGATTTCCTGACGAGGCTTCCAAAGTCTACGCTTGTATGGGTAGAGGACGGCGATATGAAGAAGTATACGGAGACTTTTGGCAAGGATCATGTCTTTGGCGGGTTCTTCGATCCAACGATCACGCTTTCAAAAACAAAGGAAGAGTGTATCGACGTCGTGAAGGAGATGTGCGACATCTGTATGAAGAGCGACCATTTCTTCTTTACATTCAACAAAGGCGTCATGGATATCAACAGTGTTGACATATCGAAGCTGCAGGCCGTGCTCGAATGGGTCCGGGACAACGCTCACTAAACAGGAGGATGAGAATGATAGACATTACAACATTAAAACAATCGCTCGGCGAGCTCGAAGAGGATAAGGTAGAGGGGCTTTTAGACGAATTCATAGCCGGGGGCCCTTCCGCGGAGGAAACCCAACAGGTCGTCGAGGCTTGCCAGCAGGGTATGGAGATCGTCGGCGACAATTTCGAGGCGGGGACGTATTTTGTCGGCGACCTTATGTACGCGGCGCAGATACTGACAAATTCGCTTGAAAAGCTGAAGCCGCTGATGAACGCGGGCTCGGCCCAGGAATCGAAGGGCGTGATCGTACTCGGCACGGTAGCGGGCGACATACACGACATCGGCAAGAATATCTACAAGGCGCTGTCCGAAGCGGCCGGTTTTACAGTGGTCGATATCGGCATTGACCAGCCGGCGGCGTCTTTCGTAGACGCTATCAGGGCAAACAATCCGCAAATCGTTGGCCTTTCGGGCGTGCTGACGCTTTCAATAGCGTCGATGAAGGATATCATCGATGTTTTGAAGAACGAAGGCCTGCGCGACAAGGTCAAGGTCATGATCGGCGGGAACGCGGTGAGCGCCGAGACGTGCGAGTTTGTCGGCGCCGACTATTGGAGCAAGAACGCGGCGGCCTCGGTCAAAAAAGGCCTTGAGTACGTAAGCTGAATCTGGAGGAGGTATTTGAAATGACTACGGAAAGCAAGTATTTGCTCGATTTCGACGCCTATGTGAAGGATCGTCCGGACGAAGTTGACGCAGCCTGGGAGGCGCAATACAAAACCCTCATGGAAGACCAGGACATGAGCGTTTACAACTTTATCATGTCGTATATATTTATGTAGGCGGCATTGTATTATCCATATAAATACAGCGGCGGGGGCTTACGGGCTTCCCGCCGCCCGCTGAAGACGTCGTTTTGTTTTCATGAATTCCGAGTTTTGATTTTTGCAACACAGGCAGTGTTGCACCCACAATATTTTTTACTTGACCATATCGTTCAGGTAAAGGATAATATAACGAATTGAAAAAAGTGAAATTTGGAGGTAAATTAATGCACAGAGTACTTAAACACAGGCCAAAGTTGCTAATTATGTGTTCCGTTATCGCAGTATTGAGTGTTTGGGCGGCGCTTCCCGGCGCGGTATTCGCGGCGGAGGACAACCTTGTCGTACCGCAGCCGAGTCCGGCCCAGAACCATCTTCTCATGGTCGGTATAGTAATATGTATACTTGGGATACTGTTCGCGTTCTTCCAGTCATCCCGGATAAAGAAAATCAGGGCGCACAAATCAATGCTTGCGGTTTCAAACACAATCTATGAAACATGCAAGACGTATCTGATTCAGCAAGGCAAGTTCCTGCTGATTCTTTTTATATTCATCTGCGCTTTCATCGCCTTTTATTTCGGGGGCTTTGTAGGCAAGGGGTTTGGCGGAGTGGTGTTCATCGTGATGTGGACCATCATAGGCATGCTCGGGTCTTATCTCGTGGCATGGTATGGGATTCGCATCAATACCATGGCAAACAGCCGCATGGCGTTTGCCGCCCTCGAAAGGAAGCCCATCAAACTGCTCAATATACCGCTCGATTCGGGTATGAGCATCGGCCTGCTTCTGATCTGCGTCGAGCTCTGCATGATGCTCGTCATACTGCTTTTCGTGCCGCGTCCGCTGGCCGGAGCGAGTTTTATCGGTTTCGCTATCGGCGAGTCGCTCGGCGCGAGCGCGCTGCGTATCGCCGGCGGTATCTTTACGAAGATTGCTGATATTGGCTCAGACCTGATGAAGCTCTTCTTCAAGATCAAGGAAGACGACCCGCGCAATCCCGGCGTCATCGCGGACTGCACTGGCGACAACGCGGGAGACAGCGTAGGCCCCACGGCGGACGGGTTTGAAACCTATGGCGTCACCGGCGTCGCGCTCATTTCGTTCATCTGCCTTTCGGTAGGTTCCAATTACTCGGGAGCGGAACGGGATATCCTGCAGACGAACCTGCTCACATGGATTTTCGTAATACGTATCGTAATGGTCCTTACGTCGTTCGCCGCGTTCTTTATCAATAAGGCGCTGAGCAAGAGCCTGTACGGCAAAAGCGACGATCTCGATTTTGAAAGGCCGCTCACAAACCTGATATGGATAGCGTCTATCCTGTCCATAGCCGTCACGTTCATCGTCAGCTATCTCATGATCGGACCCGGTTCCGAGGCTTACGCAAAATCCGAGACGCTCTGGTATACGCTTGCGATCATCGTAAGCTGCGGCACGCTCGGCGCGGCGCTCATACCGGAACTCACGAAGGTGTTTACGTCCGGCAAATCAAAGCACGTCAAGGAAACCGTCGAAAATTCAAAGAACGGCGGCGCGTCGCTGAATATCCTTTCCGGCCTGGTTTCGGGCAATTTCAGCGCTTTCTGGATAGGTATGCTGTTCTTCGCGCTGATGTTCATTGCTTACACGGCGAGCAGAAACGGCCTTGGCGACGTCATGGAATATGAGTCGATATTCGCGTTCGGGCTCGTGGCGTTCGGCTTCCTCAGCATGGGGCCGGTCACGATCGCCGTCGACAGCTACGGCCCGGTCACGGACAACGCCCAATCCATTTACGAGCTTTCCCTGATCGAAGAGCAGGAAGGCATCAGCGAGGAAATCGAAAAAGAATTCGGGTTCAAGCCCGATTTCGAAAAAGCCAAGCACTATCTCGAAGCGAACGACGGCTGCGGCAATACTTTCAAGGCCACGGCAAAGCCTGTGCTGATCGGCACGGCGGTCGTAGGCTCAACCATCATGATTTTCTCGTTGATACTGATCATCAAGAATACTTTGGGCATAGACCCGACCACCGTATTGAACTTCCTGAACCCGTACGCCATACTGGGCCTGATTTGCGGCGGCTCGGTGATATACTGGTTCACCGGCGCGTCAACACAGGCTGTCACGGCCGGCGCGTACAAGGCTGTTGAATATATCCGCGACAATATAGAGCTTGATGAAAACGCGGACATGAAGGCCTCGACGGAAAAATCAAAGGAAGTCGTAAAGATCTGCACGCAGTACGCGCAAAACGGGATGTTCAATATCTTTATCGCCATTTTCTGCTTCACGGTAGCGTTTGCGTTCATATCCGCGCCGTCCGGCAGGAGTGAACCGGTGATGCTTTTCATCGCCTACCTGATAGGGCTGGCTGTTTTCGGGCTCTTCCAGGCGGTCTTCATGGCCAACGCCGGAGGCTGCTGGGACAACTCAAAGAAGGTGGTCGAAGTCGATATGAAAGAGAAGGGCACGCCGATACACGAGGCGACCGTTGTCGGCGATACGGTCGGCGACCCGTTCAAGGATACTTCCGCCGTCGCGCTGAACCCGATCATCAAGTTCACGACTCTGTTCGGGACATTGACGATGGAACTTGCGATCACAAACCAGTTCGTTGCTATAGCGCCTTATATCGGCATAGTATTCCTTGCGATTGCCATCATCTTCGTATGGCGTTCGTTCTATCGCATGAGAATATCGAGATAGGGTATATCGTGAAATAAGCTTATTTCGAGAGAACAGGAAAAGAGAAGGTTTAAATACCGCAAATCGGGCGCCCATACGGGCGCCCGATTTGTAATGTGGTGCGGATAAGAGGACTCGAACCTCCATGAGTATTCTCACACGGACCTGAACCGTGCGCGTCTGCCAGTTCCGCCATATCCGCTTATGGCTGACCCGCTAAGCGAGCCGAACACCATTATACGGGCTATCAGCGCCGATTTCAACTATCCAAAAAATTTATTTGAGCAGTATGAAAAATACGAAGGTGTCGATGATGAATACCGGAATGAGGATTCGTCCGGCCCAGCCCATATAGCCGAAGAACCCCGGCATCCTGACTCCGTTTTCTTCAGCTATCGAGCGCACCATGAAGTTTGGCGCGTTGCCGATGTAAGTGTTCGCGCCCATGAACACCGAACCCGCGGATACCGCGAGCAGCAGTTGCGGCGCGATAGTCCCGATAAGCGTAGGGAGCCCGGCCGCGGTCGGCAGAGAGCTCGCGGTCGTCATGAATACGAGATATGTCGGCGCGTTGTCAAGAAAAGAGGACAGGGCGCCTGAGGCCCAGAAAAACTGCCATGGCTCTGTAAGGCCTAGCGCTGACCCGTGGCAATGCAGGAACATAAGCGCAGGCGACATCGTGATAAAGATCCCGACAAAGAGGCAGGCGACTTCTTTGATAGGGCCAAAAGAAAAATTGTTCAATGTGTGGATGTCCGGCTTTGTTGTGCGGATCGAGAGGAAGCCCGCGAGCAGTATGATCAGCATTTGAATCACATTGTTCAGAGGGATGCTGATGCCGTAAGCAAAGGGGACCCCAATGATTTCGCCGGTGTTCGGATCATTCAGGAGGCCAAACGACGAGAGGCAGCCGGAGAGGATGACCGCGCCGACGATCATCGCGATGAAAATCAGATTGTGCGCGCCCGCCACGTGAAGCACAGATTTGTGCCCGCTTAGCAGCGGCCTGTGGCCGGCCGCGACTTCCTTGTTGTACATTTTACGGTCAAGGAAGAAGAATACGGTGAACAGGATGATGCTGTTGAACAGCAATATAGGCGCCAGCCGCATCGTCCAAAAGAACGGGACGTTGCGCAGGAAGCCGAGGTATAGCGGCGGATCCCCGATCGGAGTCAGGCAACCGCCCATATTGGATACGAGAAAGATGAAAAACACCACAACATGCGCTTGTTTTTCCCGCCACGCGTTGGCGCGCAAAAGAGGCCGGATCATCAGCATACTGGCGCCGGTCGTGCCTACCCATGACGCCAGCAGCGTGCCTACTATCAGCAGGATGAGATTTGTTTTGGGCGTTCCGGAAATGGGGCCTTCGAGGGCAATGCCGCCTGATACGGTAAACAGGCCCCAGAGCAATACGATGAACGGAAGGTAATCGAGCAACAATATTTCAAAAAAGTTTGCGCCTGCTTCATATGGCCCAAACCCGATAGAGAACGGGACGAGAAAGACCAGCGACCAAAAAATCGATACATTCAGCAGATTCTTTTCCCACCAATGCGGTTTGAACAAGGGGAACAGCGCAATTGACAGCAACATGCCGACAAACGGAAGGCAGTACCAAAGAGGTAAGGATTCACCGAGATCCCCGAAAGCCGGGGAGGATCCGGAAACCAGGGCCGGAACCAATAACAAAACGATGATTGTTAAGATTAAGATAACTCTCAGGGTTTTTATACGCATGGGTACATTGTACTAAAAAAGACGCCTGGTTTACATTGCAAATATTAAAATAATTTTCATTGGCATAATTATTTCGACCCGGTCGCGTATTTTCTTGACCGCAAGCATGAACCCGGCATGAACCCAGCGTGGCCTGTCGGGTATATAGGGAATAATGTATTTGATATAACTCGGTGAAAATTCGTATTGCATAGTTATTAGTATGTATGTATAATTATGCATGATAAAAATACAATAGAAACAGCGGAATCAGTGAGAGGATCAAATGTGAACAACTATGGAAGGATTGTTGTATCTGGAAGACGGGCAAGTATATCGCGGGAAAGGGTTCGGGGCGTTCGCGACCAATGTGGGGGAACTCATCTTTAATACCGGCATGGCGGGCTATCAGGAATTGCTGACGGACCCCGCGGTCAAAGGCGCGGTCATCAATATGACCTACCCGCAGGTGGGGAACTATGGGATCAGTGAGATCGACAATCAATCGGATTCCATCCACGCCTCGGGGCTCGTGACGCACGATATCACTTTTCGGCCGTCAAACAGGTGCAGTGTGATGAATATCTCGGAGTGGCTGGGCGCGCATGGCGTACCGGGGGTCTACAATGTGGATACGCGCGAAATCATGAGGGCCATCCGGTCAAAAGGGACGCAAAAATGCGTCATTTCGACAGAAGGGATTTCAAAAGAGCGGGCGGCGGAGCTGGTGGCGAGCGTACCCCTGCGCACGGACTATATGTGTGACGCGGGCGTGGAGCTGCGCGTGACGCGGCCGGGATCGGCGGCGGAGGGCGTCCCCGGGCGGGGCCTCAGGATCGCCGTGCTCGATTTTGGCGTCAAACGCGGCATCGTGGCCGAATTGACAGGCCGGGGCTGCGACGTGATACTTTGCCCTTACGGCACGACGGCGGAAGAGATACTTGCGATGAACCCGGACGGGCTGCTCTTGCCAAGCGGGCCGGGCGACCCGAATGAGGGCGTACTGGCCGTGAAAGCGGCCGCGTCGCTCCTGGGGAAGCTTCCGGTCTTCGGGATATGCACCGGGCACCTGATACTGGCGCTCGCGGCAGGCGGGAAAATATACAAAATGAAGTTTGGCCATCACGGCGGCAACCACGGGGTCGTAGACCTCGACTCCGGTAAGGCTGTCATCACGAGCCAGGGGCATGGTTTCGCGGTAGACGCGGACAGTTTGAAGGGCAGCGGGATGTATGTCTCGCATACCAACCTGAACGATGGTACCGTAGAGGGGATAAGGCATGAAAGCTTGCCGGCCTTTTCCGTTCAATTCCATCCGGAAGGAGCTTCCGGGCCGCACGATTCAAAAGATGTATTCGACCGCTTCATCAATATGGCGCTTGCTGTGAAAGCCGGCGAATGGAAGGGAGGCAAAGCCAATGCCTAAACGTGAAAACCTGAAAAAGATATTGATGATCGGATCCGGCCCTATTGTCATCGGCCAGGCCGCCGAGTTTGACTACGCGGGGACGCAGGCTTGTAAAGCCATACGCGAGGAAGGCATCGAGTGCGTGCTTGTAAACTCAAATCCTGCCACGATCATGACGGACGACGGTATCGCGGACAAGGTCTATATGGAGCCGCTGACCATAGACACGCTTGAATATATCATCGAACGGGAAAGGCCGCAGGGCTTGCTTGCCGGGTTTGGCGGGCAGACGGGCCTGAACCTTTCGATGTCGCTCGATGAAAAAGGCGTATTGGCGAAATACGGCGTATCATTGCTCGGCGTCAACCGCAACAGCATTAAAAAAGCGGAGGACCGGGAGGAATTCCGCAAACTGATGCACGAAATCGGCGAACCTATCCCCGACAGTATCATCGCTCACGGTATTGACGAATGCCGCGAGTTTGTGAAATCTGCCGGATATCCGGTCATCATCCGGCCGGCGTATACGCTTGGCGGGACCGGAGGCGGTATCGCGTCAAATGACGAAGAGCTTGAATCGCATGTTGCCATCGGCATCGAAAGCAGCGCGATCGGCCAGATCCTGCTTGAAGAATCCGTGGCGGGCTGGAAGGAGATCGAATTCGAGGTGATGCGCGACGCGAAAGACAATTGCATCATCATTTGCGGCATGGAAAACCTTGATCCTGTCGGGGTGCATACCGGTGACTCAATAGTCGTGGCCCCCATTCAGACGCTGCGCGACCCTGAATATCAAATGCTGCGCAACGCGGCGTTGAAAATCATCCGGAGCCTTGATATCGAGGGCGGCTGCAATATACAATTCGCGCTCGACCCATTGACTAGCAAATATATCGTCATTGAGGTAAACCCGCGCGTCAGCCGTTCCTCGGCGCTCGCCTCAAAAGCCGCCGGCTATCCGATCGCGAAAATCGCGGCAAAAATCGCGCTGGGTTTCAGTCTGGACGAACTGAAAAACTATGTCACGGGCGAAACATGCGCGTATTTCGAACCGACCATAGACTATTGCGTCGTCAAATTCCCCAAGTGGCCTTTTGACAAATTCAAGACCGCGTTCCGCCAGCTCGGTACGCAGATGAAAGCGACCGGAGAAGTCATGAGCATCTCGCGCACTTTTGAAAGCGCGCTTTTGAAGGCGATCACATCGCTTGAGATAAAACGGGACGGGCTTCGCGTACCCTATATCATGCGGATGAGCGACGATGACCTGGTCGCGAAAATTGAGGCATGCGACGATGAAAGGATATTCGCGATCGCCGAAGCTTTGCGGCGCGGGATCGACGCCGCCGGCCATGGAACTGACGGGTACGGCAGGGAAGGGGCCCACGCGGATACGGCCGGAACATTCACGATCGACAATCTGTACGGGATCACAAAGATCGACAAGTGGTTCCTCGGGAAGTTCTACCGCGTAGTCAAGATGGAAAAAGCCCTTGCGAACGCGGGGGGCAAATTGAACGCGGCGCTCATCCGGGAAGCGGAAGAGATCGGGTTCACGGACAATGAGATACTCGCGCTTTCGGGGGCGAGGCGCGAAGTTTTGACGGATATCCGCGTATACAACGACATCTTCCCGGTCTACAAAATGGTAGACACCTGCGGCGGCGAATATGAGGCGCTCACGCCGTACTACTATTCTTGCTATGACTCCGAGGACGAATGCCGTATCTCGGACGAGGAGAAGATACTGATTGTGGGATCAGGGCCGATCCGTATCGGGCAGGGCATCGAATTTGATTATTGCAGCGTACGCGGCGTATGGGCCATCAAAGAGCTCGGTTATGAAGCCGTGATCATCAACAACAACCCGGAGACCGTCAGCACGGACTTCGACACCTCGGACAAATTGTATTTTGAGGCGCTCCATATCGACGACGTGATGAACGTCATCAAGAAAGAGCGGCCGCTTGGCGTCATCCTCCAGTTTGGCGGGCAGACTTCGCTCAATCTCGCGGAGGAACTCGACCGGCGCGGCATCACTATACTCGGCACTTCGTTTGAGAGCATCGATCTTGCCGAAGACCGGCAGAAGACGTCGAGCTTTCTCGCGGGGATCGGTATCAAGACGCCGCCGGGATACAGTGTGACGACCCGGGAAGCGGCGGCCGAGGCCGTGAAAGAACTCGGGTACCCGCTCGTCGTGAGGCCGTCGTATGTCATAGGCGGCAGGGCGATGCAGGTCGTCCACTCCGACCTGGAGCTGTTTGAATACCTGAACGAGGCCGTGTCGTTGTCCGACGAGCATCCTGTCCTCATCGACAAGTATATTTTGGGCAAGGAAATCGAAGTCGACGCGATTTCGGACGGCGAGGATATCCTCATCCCGGGGATCATGGAACATGTGGAGCGCACCGGTGTGCATTCGGGAGACAGTATCAGCGTCTATCCGCCGCACACTACGCCAAAGCATGTTGCGGATACGCTGATTGATTATACAAACCGTATCACACGGGCGCTCAAGGTCTGCGGCCTGGTCAATATCCAGTACGCGTGGGACGGCGAGGAGGTCTATGTCATCGAAGTCAACCCGCGCGCGTCGCGTACGGTGCCTATCATCAGCAAGGTGACGGGCGTGCCGATGGTGAAGCTTGCGGTGGCGGCTATGCTCGGGCACAAGCTGCGCGAAAGCGGATATGGCACAGGGCTTTACGCGAACAAGAACGTCACAGCGGTAAAGGTCCCGGTCTTTTCGGGCGCGAAGCTGCCCGATGTCGATATAGCACTCGGGCCCGAGATGAAGTCGACGGGCGAGGTGCTGGGGATTGATATGGATTTTGAAAAGGCGGTATACAAAGGTTTCCTTGCGTCCGGCGTGCATATACCCGAAAACGGCGGCTTGTACGTACGGCTTCGCGATCCTGAAAAAAACGAGGCTTCGGCGGAGATCATACGCGCTTATGTCAGCGAAGGTTTTGAAGTCTATTCATACGGCGGTACCCTCGATTTTCTGCGTTCGTTTGGGATTGAGGCGGAGAGCGCGGACGCAGGCACGGCGTGCCGCCTGATCGCCGGAGGCGGGATCAAGGCCGTAATAGACATCCCGAATGTCGCGAACAAGCCTGAAACGGATTCGTTCGTTGTGCGGGGCTATGCGACCGCGCGAAATATTCCCATGTTGTCGTGCATAGATACCGCTGAAGTCTTCCTGATGGTGCTGCGCATGAAAAAAGCCGGCGCGCAGCCGGCCTACAGGACCATGGCGGAATACGAAGCCATGGGATGAACCGCAACTTTGGAAATTGCGCTTGATTGCTGAAAGCTGAAATACCAGTACGGTTCTATCGGTGGTGATCCGGAGCGGGCGACGCAGAAAGAATTGCTTAACTATGCATAGGGTAGGGGTGTTGTAGACAGGAATTTGAGATCCGTAGTTCCGTACTGGTTAGAATTCTTGTGCTTTTGCGACGCCTTACCGTCCCCGGGTTTATTAAGTTTGTCATTAATATATTACCCGGAATTGCGAGGTTTAAACACAAAAGTTTAAAATAATTGTAATAAATTATAAAGTTTTCGGTTTATTGCTCTGCCCGCTCGATCAGGACCGTCATGTGTCCGCCGCATACCATGCCGTCTTCCTCAGCTGTATCGGTCATATCAACGGTGACTGTGCGCCAGCCCCCTTCCCTGATCAGCGTACGCGCATCCTGCATCACGCCGGATTCCGCGCAGCCGCCGCCAATGGTGCCGATGATGGCCCCTTCATAAGACATGCTCATCTTCGCGCCGGTTTCGCGCGGTACCGAGCCGTGGGTTTCGAGGATCGTAATAAGCGCGTCGGCGGTTTCGCCGCGTTCCGCGAGACCGGCCGCGGTTTCAAGGTCGCAGGACAATCCGTCCGCCTCGGCGCGTTCTACGCGTTTGACCTGAATGACTTCCGACATGATAGAGACGGAGATTTCGGCCGGTGTCACAGCGCCGATCCTGAGCCCTATCGGCGAGTAGACGGCGTCAAGCCGCTCCTTTGGATACCCGGCTTCGGCGAGCATTTTCATGACGATGGCTACGCGACGCCGTGAACCGATCATGCCCGTATACGCCGGGGGGTCGCTTTTCAATACGCCCTCAAGGCATTCCTGGTCGTGCTTGTGGCCGCGCGTCACGATGACGACATAGTCGCCTCCGCGGATCCCGACGCGGTCGAACAGGTTTGCGAAATCGTCGCAAATGACTTCGTCGGCTGCCGGGAAGCGCGCCGCGTTCGCGTACATCGGGCGGTCGTCAAAGACGACGGTATAAAAATCGCAGGCTTTGGCCATTTCGGACAGCGCGAGCGCGATATGCCCGCCGCCGAGGATGATCATACGCGGCCTCGGTAGATAGCTTTCAATGACTGTCAGTGCGCCGTCGGGCGCGAAAAAATGCCTCACCGGGCCGTCGACTACGGACCCCTCGGGCGTCATGTCCTCCGAAACGGAAGAAGCGGGTTGATCGAATGGCTGGACAATAGCGCGCTTTTCGATGGCGCCGTCCGGGGAATAGACTGACACGATGTCAGCTCTATGGCCTTCAGCAAGAGCCTTCATCAATTCCGTATAAAGTTCTTTTGTCGTCTGACGCATATGACACCTCTTTATGTTCTTGTTATGACATTGCAATATATGATTTTATCACAGTTGTATTGTGATAAAATAGGACATTATCGTGCAAGGAGGACATTATGCGTATCACATTTTGCGGCGCCGCCGAATCGGTCACGGGTTCGTGCCATCTTATCGAGACCGAAGGCGAAAACGCTTTATCATTTCTGCTTGACTGCGGACAGTTCCAGGGTTCCGCTACGCAGGAAAAAAAGAATTATGACCCCTTTCCCTTCGATCCCGCGAAGATCGGCTTTTTGATTTTGTCCCACGCCCATATCGACCATTGCGGACGTATACCGCTGCTTGTAAAGCAGGGGTTTCAGGGCAGGATATATTGCACCTCGGCTACGGCCGACCTGCTCCCGATCATGCTGCGCGACTGCGCGCATATCCAGGAAAAAGAGGCGGAATGGAAAAACCGTAAAGCGCAGCGCGCCGGCAGGGAACTGATCACGCCGCTGTATACGATGGAGGACGCCGAGGCGTCGCTCACCTATATCACTCCCGTGCTTTACGACCAGGAAATAGCGCCAGACGACAGGGTGCGGTTTTCCTTCGCGGACGCGGGCCATATATTGGGCTCGGCCATTACCCAGGTATGGGTCCGTGAAGACGCGGGCGAAACCCTCGTCGTGTTTTCGGGCGATCTCGGTGTGGACTCGATGCCGCTTTTGCGCGACCCGGTCAAAATCAGGCAGGCCGACGTGGTGCTCATGGAGACGACTTACGGCGCCAGGCTGCATGAGAAACATGAACCGTCGCTTGAACGCCTGATGGAGATCATCGACAGGACGGCGAAGCGCGGCGGCACGGTGGTGATCCCTTCGTTCGCGGTCGGCAGGACGCAGGAACTCATCTATGAATTGAACAAGTATTACGAAGGTAAGGACGCGGAAGCAAAATTCCTTAATGGCATCATGGTCTATATCGACAGCCCGATGGCGTCCGCGGCTACAGAAGTGTTCCGCGGGAATATTCAGGATTTCGACGAGGAATACAAAGCGCGCGTGATGGCGGGGGACGACCCGCTGGATTTCGCGAATCTCGTTTTCACGCGGAGTACGGATGAATCCAAGGCGTTGAATGAGAATTCTTCGCCCAAGATCATCATATCGGCAAGCGGCATGTGCGACGCAGGGCGTATCCTGCACCATTTGAAACACCGGCTCTGGGATCCAAAGTCCACGGTCGTCTTTGTCGGCTACCAGTCCGAGGGGACGCTCGGGCGCAGGCTCGTAGAGGGGGCGAAGACCGTTTCTATTCTCGGCGAGGCCGTCAATGTGAACGCCGACGTCATCAGCCTCGAAGGGTTTTCGGCGCATGCCGACCGGGACGGGCTTTTGGAATGGGCCAGGGGGTTTGCTGCGCCGCCGAAGTCGCTCTTCCTCGTACACGGCGAGGCAGACGCGAAAGCGGCTTTCTCCAAAACGCTTCATGATGAAGCCGGGATGGACTCGATTGTGATCGAGGATTATTGTACTTATATCATCGAACCGGGCAGGAAAGCGCGCAAAAAAGGCGAAGCGGCCGAAACGGACGATGAGGCCGGAAATACAGGTAAGGCCGGAGATACCGATACGGGCGGAAATACCGATACAGGCGGCGCGGGAAGGGATGCGGACGTTGATCCCGAAGATATGGAGCGCCTGCTTTCGAAATTGCGCAACGTGAACGACAATGTCGAAGGGCTTTTGTATCGCGCGAAGCTTGCGGCGGTGGAAGCGGCGGACGGGGGCGATAAGGAAAAATACACGGCCCTGAAAAACGTCATAGCGTCGCTCGAAACCGATACGTCCAAGCTCGCGGGAGCGCTTGCGGAACGTAAGAGAGACCAACAGGGGCCGGATGTTTAGCGGAGGGCAGGAGACTTTTACACCCGGCAAGACGGCGCTCATGATCGTACTGATCGTGGTTGTGCTGATCATTGCTTACTTTGTACGCAAAAAGATCCGAAGGGCGCAATATGGCGACGAGTATATCCGTCTGGGTATCATGAAGGAGAGAAAACAGCAATACGAGGAGGCGGTCAATTATTACCTGGCGGCCGCGGAAGCCTATCATGAAAGCGAGTCCGAAGAGGGCCGGGCGCGGGCGTTTTATCTTGCGGGCATGCTCGAATCGAAATGCGAAAACCATCAGGAGGCCATGAAGTATTACCGTAAGTCCGAACCGATTGCGCGCGCCGCGTCGCAGCCCGAGGATCTCGGTTTTCTGCTGATGAATATGGGTGGTACTGAGGAAGAGCTGGGCAATATGGAAGAGGCCCGGAAATACTACAGGGACGCGATGGCGGTGTATGAAAAGCTCGGGGACCGCGAAGGCGTGCTGTTCGCCCGGGACAAATTGAATCTTGAAATGGATGAACAAAATAGCGAAAGGAAGGAAGAAAGCAATGATGTTGAAGAAACGGAATAAGCTGATATGGGCGCTTGCGCTGGCGTTTGCGTCGGGCGCGTTGATTGCGGGATGCAGCGCGGGGGGAAGCGACGCGGCGTATGCCAACAACGAAGGCTCGACAGCTGCTACGGGCGGCGATGTTTCCGCGCCCGCGGACAATGGGGACGCGGCGGCTTCCGCAGGAGGCGGCGACGCTGCCGCGCCAGCGGAAAATAGCGATACCGGAAACGCGGATAGCGGCGCGGCGCAGGATACCGAAAAACCCGTTGTCGAAATCACGATGGAAAACGGCGGCGTGATCACAATAGCGCTGGATCCGGAAGCGGAGCCGATCACGGTGGCCAACTTCCTGAAGCTGGTCGATGAAGGTTTTTACGATGGGCTCACGTTCCACCGGATCATCCCGGGCTTTATGATCCAGGGCGGCGATCCCAAGGGTACAGGTACGGGCGGTTCGGACGCGACAATCAAGGGCGAGTTCTCGGCAAACGGCTGGGACGATCCGATCAGCCATGTGCGCGGAGTCATAAGCATGGCAAGGTCTCAGAGCTTTAACTCAGCCAGCAGCCAGTTCTTCATTACGAACGCGGATTCCACATTCCTTGACGGCCAGTACGCGGCGTTCGGCACCGTG
>Ga0123357_10004952_pt1 | contig 15813 bp, 12 predicted proteins | sample TergutEmb28metaG_FD_89873 | JGI IMG/M metagenome (GOLD analysis project Ga0123357, IMG submission 89873) | Embiratermes neotenicus P4 segment gut microbial communities from Petit-Saut dam, French Guiana - Emb289 P4 | ecosystem: Host-associated > Arthropoda: Insects > Digestive system > Gut ... | reverse complement strand
GTATGTGTGTATGTGTATGTGTGTGTGGTGTGTGTATGTGTGAGTGTATGTGTGTGTGGTGTGTGTATGTGTGTGCGTGTGTGTGTATGTGTGTGTGAGTGTGTGTATGTCTGTATGTGTGTGTGGTGTGGGTGTGAGTGTTTGTGTGTGTGTGTGTGTGTGTGTGCGCGCGCGCGCGCGGGCACGTCATGGCAGAAGCAGAACAACTGCGTGTCGAGTTCGCCGATGTTGCCTTGCGAATCCTCAGAAACAAAGTCCTTTACCCCGAGTCCTTCAGGGCTTTAATAACATTTTAACAAATGTTTATTGGTCATCTGCTGACGTCATGCTGTGATAGATTATTTTACCGTTTCGTTTTCTGGACTCAATCGATTAGAAACCCCAGTCGTCCCATAACAGAGTCTGGGGACATGTAGGTGAAGCTTCACGCTTTCTGAGACGTGCCAATGATCGTCTCTGTTCCTAAAGTCGCGTTTCGTGCCTCTGGTAGGATAAAGGGTTTGTTGTGTGTGAGGGAGTCGTGATGAGGAGGTGCGATCCACTGAATTCCTCTGTCTACCATGTATCTGCTACGTCATTGTATTATTTGTCAACATTTTAACATGTATCATTGTTTTGTAAATGGCGAGGGCTCACTCCTACATACAGTTATAAATATTTAGTTAAAGGTAAAGGTAAAGTGATCCCGTTATAGGACCGGTATGGCTCAGAGGGTGGGTAGAGGTATAGCTCTACTCCTCCATGACCGCGGCACTAGAAGGGGTGAGTGGTCAGCAGCACGCCCCGGCCGCACTTTACCCCCGGGAAAGACTCGGTACCCATTTTACAGGAGAGTGGGTGGGCCCCAGGGCCGGTCTGGACGGGAGAAAATCTCGTCCCCACCGGGGTTCGATTCCGGACCGTCCAGCCCGTAGTCAGTCGCTATACCGACTGAGCTACCCGGCCCACAAATATTCAGTAAATTTATTACATTAATACCTCATGAGGGTTTTAAAAATGAGCCGAAACATATTGCCTAATTTAGGTGAATTGTGAAGTTGTGTATGGTGGTATACTGAATATGTATGGTACTGATCACGATGTATTGGCAGTATGCCATCATGGAACACCACTGACATAACGCTGGTAATAATTATCGCGTTCCTAAGGACATCTTGGTGTCTTATGGATTTTGAAAACTCAGTTCTTTTATGTTACATGATTTTATTTTAAGTCCTGTACCAAAGTTAGTTTTATCGAGGTCAAAAATTTTAATTCTTTACATCCAAAAGGTCTCTTGCCAAGTAAATAAAAACGTGCACACCTAATTGAGTATAAATGTCGTCACGGAAACAGCGCAGAAATAGCTTCTAGACTTCGTCCTGTTGCAGGTATCTCAGTCTAAAAGTTTTGTCCAGTTTGATAGTTTTCATCTGTGAAAATATTAACATAATTTTAATTAAACGAGTTTGCAAGTGTAGTGCTTCGTAACGTCGTACACGGTTTGACAAGTCGCCATTTACTTTCAAAGTGCCGTTTGCAGTACACGAATAAATGTAATTTAGTGTCAGTCCATAAGAAAAGTACGCGTTTCCCTGCACGGGGTTTGCACGAATCGTACGCTTGCTTAACGGAATTACATGGACATATTTGATTCTGAATTCCATCCAGATCAAACAAGAAGTGTGTAAATGGCGGTTATATATTTATTTACGCCCTTAAGTAGCAATGGGTATGAGTTACCCGATTTTTACGAAATGAATGGTTACTGGTAACTGTAAAAAGACCCTACAACTAATTTCATGAAAATCTGATAAATGGTTTAGTCGCCCCTGCTGAGTTACTGACACGGACAGACGGACGGTCTTTTCTCCACATAATTTCTTCTTTATTTTTATTTATTTGTTTTATTTTTTTGCTTCGTAAATGACATTAATAACTGGAACATTCAAGTGATACGCATATAGAACCTTGAGGACTTGAACGTGCTCTATAGCTGTATGATGTACCGCTTATTGCAGTACATTTCTGAGCGCTAAGAATCGAGAATGTGGGTTGGTGTCCTGCTGATTTCCGTGAAACTGCTCTGTAATTATTTAATAACGTCTGCAACTAAATCATGCAGTTTACAAAGATTTATTGATTGATTGATTGATTGACTGACTGACTGGCTGACTGACTGACTGACTGACTGACTGACTGACTGACTGATACATGTGTGGTTTATAGCGCTGCTGTTCCCGCTGCATAGGATATAAAAAGGGTACATGAAGATTGAAGTCTTTTGGATTGTTACGACGTTTCAACCGGTAAACAGTTACCGACATTTGACTTTGCATATGAATGTTCTTGGTCCTTTGAAACGTCTGTAAGTATTTATCCGTCGAAGTAGTGTAACATCCCAGAAGACTTACATCTTCAGCAAGACCGCTGTTAGAACGTTTGATGTCGCAAAAGTATTAGTGCTGAGTGGGTGAGCGTTTGAAAGTAAGCTTTCTGCCACCTGTCACATGTGCCTGGAGAAAATGGAGGAAGATAGAAAAAAATTCAGTGATAAAAGCGAATGTCGCAGTAGAGATATGAACCGGGTCAAACAAATCTATCTTAAACACTTTAAAGACTGACATTACCCTGAATTTGAAATATGATGCTGGAGTAGGTTGGAGGAGACCATTTGTGCCGATTTTTGAAAAATGAAAAATTGCGTGGATTCAAGAAGGAAAGGAACATTCTACGTATAGTGTAACGAAAGAAGGATAACTGGATTGATCACATCTTGCGTAGGATTCTGCCTTCTAAAACACGTTATTGAAGGGAAGGATTGAAATGATGGAATACGAGGAATAACACATAATCAGTTACTGAATGACCTTAAAGAAATGAGAAGAGAAATTGAAAGAGGAAGCACTAGATCGCACTCTGTGGAGAGTTCGCTTTGGAAGACGCTGTGGACCATGTACCTGTCGTAAGACTGACAAGGTGGTGGTGGTGGTGGTGATGATGGTGATGGTGGTGCTGTTGGTTAACCTGAATTTTGTTTAAATATTCAGTCCGTACCGCGCAGTAAACACAGTCCATGTCGGTCGCCAATACAAACAGGAAATGCTGTACTGATAAATAATAGCTGTGTGCTCTGTTACCCATACAGAGCACATAAAATGCACTCTGTGGGCAGAACGCAGAATTTTTAAATGTGAAATCTGGCGATACATACATTAACCTCTAGGCTTTTAAATGTTGAATTGTTAGCGTTGCCCTGAGCTGGCTGTCCCTGCAGCAATACGGTTTGGGCGCTTTGCGACGATAACCGAGAGTACTGGATTGCGTAATTATGAACGCTTAGATAACTTTCAAGGATAGCTATTTGTTTTTCCGTAAGACTGTATAAATGTTCTCTAGGGATATTTCTTTACTTTCATTGTGCTTCATGTAAAAGGTGTCATAACAGTCATAACGAACGATAAAACATTTTAATTCTTGAGTGTATTTCAGTTATCCTTGTTTCGCGCAGAAATCTGCAACTGTGCAGAATTTCAATTTCCTTATCATTTGACCGTCTGAATATCAAATCTGTGTCTGTCTTCCTAACTCTCATCTAAAGTTGAAGGAACGATGTTTGAAGTTCAGTTGGTGATGCAGTCCTCTATGTTGGAGAACGTTTTCCGAGTTAGAGTGGCGGAGTTGTGCCTTGTAATTCAGGAAGATGGCTTATGTCGTATGGGGATCGTAAGTTGGCAAGTACAAGGAACTGAAGCCTTGTAATGATTTTCGTTATACGCTGTATTATGACACCGTTATTACAACAACCTTGGTAGTCGGATTTCTGACCAACATGGAGTATAGCATCATCCAGACAAAATGTTTATCTTAACTGAAAACGAGAGCTTAAATATGCTGTTACAAACCCACTAGCAGCTTGTAGTACGTAATGTCAGTCATCTGAAAGACATACAGAGAGTATCTTCACTTAAGTGCTTGTTTTAACTTTAAAGTGACGAAAGGAAACCCATAACAGGTTGAACATTATTTAGTTTTTATCTGGTCATATTTTGACTTTTGGCATCTCCTTAGAGGACTGTGAGGAAGAGGGGATGATAATCACCTTTCTTGTAAAGTGTGTGATAGGTTTTCGCGACATTGGGCCTATTGAAGATACTCTCAAAAATATGTTTTCCAGGACGTTTTTGAAGGCTTGCAATGACGGAGTAATAATGATCCTTGACCTTTGTGTGGCTTCCCTTTGCCCCTAATCCACAGTACTGGAAGTGCCTTGTAAATGAGTAATTTATTTTGTGTTTCGTCCTAACAGTAGTGTAAATAATAGCGTCTGCTGTTGCCCAGGTTACATGTACGTAATTTTCTTGAACTACGACTGTAGTTCTCTCAGGATACGGCTTACGTGCTTAGCTTTGAACAACCTTGAACTTAATACAGCACAATGTAGATATAAGGTGAAGAATGTGAGTGCATTATACCCATCTTAATTAAAACCATAATTAATTCTGTTTCTTTGGTTGAAAACAGGATTTACGTCTTGGAACAAGAATTAATGTCCCTCCAACTGTCTGAGAGTTACTTGTATAACAGGTTCATGCTCATGCTCGGGACCAATGTTCCGGAAACTTGCACATAGTGATAAATGTGTTATGGTTTATAACACAAAAATGTATTGGGACATTTCAGTGGCTAAAGGTTTTGTCAGGAAATTGAACGTCTTTCAAAGAATATTTGAAGTTATTTTACCTTCCTCTTTGCCGTTCTGACGCATTCACCTTGCATTTTTCTGCTGTAAAGGTTCGATTTAATTGCAGGAGGTTTTTACACAAAAGAAAATGAAGAAGGAATCTTATTGTACTTTAAGATTTTTATGATTAAATAATGTAGTTATCTTAATTAGCAGATACTGCAAATAAAATATATACCTTTGTAGTTTTCCCGTGCTTGCTGCATAACCCATGCTTGTCACCTCTCGTCGTTTAATGAGACTAAGGGTATTAATTAATGAGTACAAACTGCGAAACTCCTAACTTCGAACTCACAAATATAAATAATTTATGTGCATTACATATGCAATTTCTCCAGGTCTTGTTGCATGTCCACCTCTCGTATTTACCTCTATTTGATCTTGCTAATAGCGATCGCTGAAGAGAACAGAGGGGGTTTGTAATGTTTGCAAATATTAGACACGAGTTACGTACTTCATTAGTTCCAACGATTGTGCGGAAGGCATTTCCAATTATTATGGTATGAATGCTCTCTACTTTCCAGTTCACCTGTTTCAGACCTTTCAGTGTGTGACCGTATCATACCCTAGCAAATACAATTTTCATCTGACAGCAATTTTCATGCTGTTCTAGTTCATGTGAAGGTGCAACTTAAGTCGTGCATTTCATTTCGTAACCGACTGAATTTGAGTTTAACTGCGAAGACGCTAACGCTTAACCCTTTAGGAGGCGAAACTGATATGAACAATATTAAACAGTTTAGTTCCTACGTCACTGAAAACGTACAACATGAACATTAATTCGGTTGACGGATCAGTCTATAAGAATATCTTTTCTCCTTCTGAGAAGCAACTGAAATTCTCTGAGCGAAATTCCGAGTTCTTTAAGTTTTCAATAGGTGACATTGTGTATTGGACCGTGCATCATCTTGATAACTGAAGAATGAAATCCAACTAGATGCCACTTATTACTTTATTATGCTTATGTTAGGCTCAACATGTTTCGGGTACCATTACGCCCATAATCAGGAGTTCACGACGATAGCGTTGGTTACCACATAGGTCGTCTGGTTCTCGAGTTGCTGCTGGTTGGAAGTTAAGTGCAGGCAGGATGGATGAGTGTCCGGACCGAAGGCTGTAACCCGTTACAACCTTCGGTCCGGACACTCAACCATCCTGCCTGCACTTAACTTCCAACCAGCAGCAACTCGAGAACCAGACGGCTTATGTGGTAACCAACGCTATCGTCGTGAGCTCCTGATTATGGGCGTAATGGTGCTCGAAACATGTTGAGCCCAACATAAGCATAATAAAGTAATAAGTGGCATCTAGTTGGATTTCGTTCTTCAGGTGACATGTGATTATCATTGCCCACTGAAGTGTTCATCGACGCACTGTCACAACAGTAGTGTGTAATTTGACATGCTGTAACGTTTCCTTGCTCCCGTGAGGTCAGTACTGATACTCAAATTTCTGCTAGAAGTGAGTGCGTTGTGGCCCGCACTGGGCGTTTGCGTTGTTGCCCTTAGTTGTGCATTTAATTATGTGCTGAAGTTATTTATCTTTGAAAAGTCAGTCCTAAATGGGTGTACTACCAAGTTTTACAATGAGAAGCGCTGGATTTCGAACTCATAGAAACAGTGGTAGTTTCTCTACACAGTATGAAGAAACTGGTCCCTCTAATCAAAGTACACTACGTTCTGTGTGAGGTGCGAACTGAACCTTTATGTGTGACATATTAAATTTTGTTCTTCACAGTGCAGCTGAAGCGTAGTGACAGTAATGGACGTATCTTATTAGCATAACGGCCTGAGACTGTATGATGCTCAATTGTAGTTTGGTGTGTTCTAAGCACTGAACTTTATGCTGGAATGCAAATGTAGTTAACCGAGGAGACCTCAAAGTTTTCATCACCCTTGAAATTCTAGGTTATTTATAAGTGACAATTCGCGCGATTAAACGGCTGAGCTTTGTATTATTAATACTGCCAAGCCTGAAGTTGAATTCGTCAGATACGAATCTTCTTTTACGTACACACGAAATAATAATAGCAGGATTGTATTGTGGTTGGTGTACACCTGGAGGGTAAGTGAAGAAAAAGGCAAGAGGCGTGTCAAGGAAGAAGAGGGGATTTGGGAATGCATAAAAAGAATGAGAGTCATCCTGAGTAAGAGAGATATAGTGTGATGCTGGCCAGCAAAGTGGAACGGCCCGGTCGAGTGCCTTCTGCTCCCCGCCTTCCCCCAACCACAGTGGACATGAGTTCGTTACTCCGTAGTCAGTCAGTGCGTCCTTGTGGCGTGTCCGTCCGTCCTTGCACTGTTCCCTCTCTCCGTCGCTCTGCATGGGTATCAATTTCATTTGCTTCACTTATATTCTTGCCATTAAAACCTAAATGTTCATATGCTGTTTGCCGTGGAGTTCCATAAGTGGCTATAGCGCACGCAGCGTTCCTCACCCTTTCGACTGCTGACCGGTATGTGCATTAATAGATCTTTGCTGACCGGTACGTATGTGCAAAAATCGCCGCGAAGCGGTACGTTTCATACGTGCAAAAATCGCTACAGACCGATACGTATGTGACAAATGAAATCGCGAACCGATTCGTATGTGCAACTGTCGCCGCGAACCGGTACTCATGTCCAAAAATCACTGCGGACCGGCACGTATATGCAGAAATTACTGCAGATCAGTACTTATGTGCAAAAATCACTAAGGACCGGTGCGTATGTGCAGAAATTATTGCAGACCAGTACTTATGTGCAACAATCACTGCGGACCGGTACGTATGTGCAGAAATTACTGCAGACCAGTACTTATGTGCAAAAATCACTAAGGACCGGTACGTATGTGCAGAAATTATTGCAGACCAGTACTTATGTGCAAAAATCACTAAGGACCGGTACGTATGTGCAGAAATTACTGCAGACCAGTACTTATGTGCAAAAATCACTGCGGACCGGCACGTATATGCAGAAATTATTGCAGACCAGTACTTATGTGCAACAATCACTGCGAACCGGTACGTATATGCAGAAATTACTGCAGACCAGTACTTGTGTGCAAAAGTCACTAAGGACCGGTACGTATATACAGAAATTACTGCAGACCAGTACTTGTGTGCAACAATCATTAAGGACCGGTACGTATGTGCAGAAATTATTGCAGACCAGTACTTATGTGCAACAATCACTGCGGACCGATACGTATATGCAGAAATTACTGCAGACCAGTACTTGTGTGCAAAAGTCACTAAGGACCGGTACGTATATGCAGAAATTACTGCAGACCAGTACTTATGTGCAAAAATAACTGCGGACCGATACTATGTGCAGAAATTACTGCAGACCAGTACTTACGTGCAAAAATCACTGCCGACCGGTACATGATCGCATAAATTACTGCAGACCGGAACGTGTGTGCAGAAATCAGTTCGGATTGGCACGTCGAAAATAACTTCGAACCGGAATATATTTTGAAAAATGGCTATGGACAATTGTACTGTTCAAGAAGCGCTACCGACCTTTATCCAATAGGCTTCCTCATTGATGAGTTTCAGTTCTTTGTGTCATTAACATAGCAAATCAGAACAAAATACATTATTGTGTAAACAAAGGCATGGCATACGTTCACACTCATTTTCTTTTTCGCGGTTGAAAATAATATGAAGATAATAGCCCATTTCATTTCTTATCAGACGGTGGACCACAGTTCGAGGAATTAGGGGCTGTACCGTGTCTTTGGATATCTTTATCACGTTTCGCCAGCGTTGAATTTATTACTAATTAAAATAAAACAAATTTAGTATGGTTTATCTCAGGCGTCTCAGCGATGTGGATAGGGTTCGGAGATCTCCGCGTAAGACTGCTTCACTGCGAACTTAGCGGCTGCTTACTGTTGTCTTTTGATCGGTTTGGTGATGCACATTATGCGTCTAAGTATTGCGGGTGTTTTGTGAAGCCACACTTTGAATGATGCAGTTGTTCATGGATATGGCTAGCGGATGTTTTCCTTTCTCAGATACCTTATTCAGGAGTTCCATACGTGTGGGTTTCTCGAGATTTCGTTATTATTGTTAGATTGTTGTTGGTTGGCCGTGTGTATTGTTGTAGTTGTCTTGTGTGCATTATTGTCATCTTATGTGTATTTGTTGTACTATGTGTGTATTGCTATTCTTTTTTTTACTTTAGGTGCCTTACTGCTGGCTAGAAGTCAGTATTCGGAAGGTCCTGTGACCGGCCACCTCGACACAGGTTTTTCTTGGTTTCCCTGTGTCTATAAACAAATGCTGGGATGGTTCCCAAGATTCCAAGTTGCCACTACATGCTTCTCATGTAGCCCTCCCGACTTAAATTTATTAGTAACCAATTTCTTATTTTGTATACATGTAAAATGAACACTGCCACCGGGTAACAACACAACAGCAGTAAATAAATATTATTATACATTTTAAATCAGGGCAAGCGGATTTAGATACATGCAGAAACACATTTGAGTCTTTCTGTAGTATCCTAATCTATGATTGAAACCATAACAGGAGTACGTCGATATATCCTTAGCTCTGTCACATATGATGAAAATCTGTTCAGCGCTTTGAGACACGCTACATGTTGACACGGACGTGGGGAGAAGAATAGGTTCGTTTTTGCAATTTTTCATTGCTATCGCGGATGGAGCAAGATTCCAAACATGGAGCAAATATGATTTCTCTTGTCTGGTGTTCCTGCTGTGATACGGATCTCCAGTTGTATAAGTTTGCTGCGAGGACACGGTGAAGTTGTCATATCATTAATAAGACAACGCCCACAAACACTTTGGAGTTCTTATCAACACACGATTTTGAACTTCTTGCATGATACATGATTTTTTTTCTGTAAATGAAATGGGCGGACTCCAGATGTTGGTGGTATTTAATTGGATTTTATATCATTAATTGTGGAGAAGTATCAACTTTAGTAATCACATGTGTGAACAGTTGGTTTTATCAAATGTGTTCCTCTTTATTATAAAACTTGAAATCCATTATCTGTAATTGGGTTTTTGGAAACAGATTGTTATGCACTGTTATGGATGTGTAATCTGTTAACATGCGCTATTAATCGATATTATTGTAATAAATTTTTTTTTCCCATTAAAACGGTTCATCTAAATATTAGTTTATCGCTAGAAATGTTTTTAATTTTTGTAGTCATGCTTCTTCGGACAGTGATCTCTTATGGTTGATCAGCGAAACTGTGCAGGGACAGCCAGTGACAGAGAGCTCAGAAATTTATCACATTATTGCTGTGGTCAACAATGCACGCTAATATCCATGCCGTGTTTGCGATTATAACAAGCGACCGTGTGATTAGTTATACCAAACGGTCAAAATACATACATATATATATATATAACTTCTTCTACACGCCACGAACAATTGTACTTTCTGGTGATGGCCAAGGAGAAGCTGCATTTCAAAATAGAAATGTGAGACAAATCGGACGGCCCTGATCGTTTTGTCAAGTAGGGGTAGTGAACTTGGCCATTGCAACATTCTGATCACGTATGTTTTGAGTCTGAATCTCTCGCAACTTGCGGGAGGGTCGAGAGATCGGATCCCGTGATACCAATACGAAACAGTGCAAGTGGCTGCTGCAGGCTTGTCCGCAGGCTTAACGACTCGCGGGTTTTGCTGTTTTACTACACGACTTCTTAACCGTTTATACCACAATGGTTACTGCTCGTATTTGTGCCGTCTGATTGAACGTTACGTAACTCTGCAGTTGGGCTTTTTAATTCTCAGAGTGAACGGTAACAGTTTCTCAGCATTAACCTCTTTGTCTGTATAATGGAGGCGCAGTGCGGACTCAGCCTTCTGGGATATGACGCCGTGTACATTGGCCGTACTTTGAATGTGGTTTCAGAGGAGCTTGTTCCCTCCTGGATTATCCTGAAGATGGTCAGCATTCTCCTCCGAAACGCCGGTAACTATGCATGATCGTACAGGGCATCATATCTCAGATAACATGCAGCTTGTAGTGCCGCTACTGTGGGACTCTCGGACGGCGAGGTTTCTGTGAATGCGCGCATGCTCGTTGTGCGGATACGCGGTTTTAAAGCTCATCAGTTTGGAAGGCTGTTTGCGCCTGTTTGACATATCGGTGATGTATTGATTGAATTTTAATTTATTATTTACATTGATTTAGTGCTTCAAATTGTATAATCTTAACCATGCATGTTGGTATACAAGTAACGCTTTACATACAGGTCACTGACTCTCCTGCAATTTTTCGGGTTATTCTTTGGTCTTTCTATGTCAGTGTTAGTAGAGGATGCTTACCTTAATATACCTCATGATCTCGTTCCATGTCATTTCTTCGAAGCTCATTGAACGCCCTGTAACGCTGTGGTTAATACAGCTTTATTAAGTGATAACGAAATGGCCGGACAGGTATAGGGAATATCACGATATGCCAGCTATCTTGCGTTATGCGATGCTGCTGAAGACAGTGGGAATTTTTAGAGACGAAAAAGTGAAAGTTCCTCGATTTTCGAAAGAGCATTGACGTAAATGTTCTTGCGCTTGCGTTCTCTCTTTTTCTTTCTTTCTTTCTTTTTTAATTTTGTCAATAGATTCGAAGTATAATTTTTTGACTAAATAATGGTTATATTTCAGTTATGTCTAAATTATATACAGCCGAACTCGATTATAATGTCATGACAGGAACTGCATAATTTTTCTTGTTATAAACGAGTGTCTTGTGACCGACGAATAAGATATTATAAGGAATTAATTGATACGACGTAATATTTGACTCTCTGTACGAGATATGGCATAAACCGATGTTATTGTAAGCGGACTGGACTGTACCTTATTTATGTAGATGCATATTGTAAATGTAGGTGTGAAAGATCACTGATAACAATGAGAGACTTGGAGATCATCTTACGTGTTCAGCACTCGTGTGCTTTAATTCCTGTGAAAATTCGTAAATATTCGCGTGGCGCCTTCTTTGTTGAATTATCTCGAAAGGCGTAAGATTTACGGGGAAAAATGATAGGCTGTAAGTAAACGTGTTTTATTGTTTTCCGCAACTTTTATATGGAATATTTTCCTCTCCGATAAGTATTGAGCGAGTTTCGCTCCTGACGCGCCTACATACGCGCGTAAGTCTTCCTGTGCAATGCCTGTCAACATGGCCAGAAATGAAAACTGAAGCAGTTCGACAAATGTTGGTGGAATCCTGTAGAAACAGTTCAGCAGTTCTCGTTTTTTTTTATCTGATGAGTGGACGGGGCAATTGTAATGGGCACTTCTTAGGACGAAGAGGGCGTCAGAGTTACCAATTTTTATAGGAACCCTGTGTTTATATGGAACTGTCACGCAGCGAAGAATTCAAGTAAAGGTACTGCTTGTTTTGTTTGTCATAAATTGCTCTTTAAGTTATCCCAGTTGTTGCAAAGAATGAACACTTAAAGGGAGATCATTTCTTTTAGTCCGCCTGTTTCTTCTTCGAACTTACCGATTTCCATTGAAACATGGCTGTCGGAGCTGTTCGGTATTTGTCGGAAGAGTTTGATTTTCATATGTATTGGTTCTAAATAATCTCATATAAATAGAAGTAAATTAACAACCGTCAAAAACACAACTTTATAAAAATAACTTAACTACATGTTTCAACCCTCTAAGGGTCATCATCAGGCTAATATTGGAAACATGAAGTATATGGTCTCACTCCAAACTATAAATATTGTATACTTCCTTGTATGTTTCAAATGTCGGCCTGAAGGTGACCCCTAGAGGGTCGTAACTTGTAGCTGATTAAGTTATTATTTTTATAAAGTTGTGTTTATGACGGACGTTTATCTACGTTTATTTACATCTCCAACACAACGGGATGCATAAAGTTAAGTGATCTCACATTTACACAAGGCTGGGGCTTTGTCACTTTTCTTACAAAGCGGCTTACGGTACAAAAGTTGATGCATTCCGTGAGCAGAACATGTAGAAGTGATCGACAGCTTCTATTTAACACTTTTGTCGGTGTGGTTAATAGTTAACGAAATGCAAGGAAACATTATTTCTGACACTGCGCATGTAATGTCTGCACTTAGCTGTGCAACAGGAGATGCAGAGGCTGCAGTAAGTGAACATCAGACCAATGGGATTTTCACTATTGTATGGAAAATATTTTTATTTACTTATAATACCGTCCACTATTTTTAGTATTATCTGATACAAATACAAGTGTAGCTTACTGTAGGGTCCGGTAGCCAGTACATTTGTAAACAAAGTTGAAGAACTGAAGGAATTGTCCTTTATATTTTCTGGAGGTATTAATGTGGCTTAAAATGTTTATGAGCGCGGTTTGACATGTACCTATTCTGTGGGTTACTGTTCCAAGTCGCATTCAGTGCCTGCGTTCATTCTTGACTAGTTATTAACAAGCAGTGATGTATCACGATACCTGCAGCTGAGTGCACGCTTGTAACCTTTGATCTTTATGTTAATTTTATCTAAAAGAAAAAGACACGCAGTGTAAGTTTTCCCACACACACCTTCATCTGGCGTAGATGATATTCTAATTCGTGCATTTGTTTTTGACTTCGCAGTATTTTATTTTGTATCTCCCCTATTTTATGATTTGATTTTTGGATCATACTTGTAAATAACCGTGCCACTTTTATGGTATTAAACAAGTATTTAATTAATTGATAATATATACCTGTTCGTTTTATTTTGCATTTCATTGCCCAAAGTTGTCTCCAATAAGAGCATTTTTTATTACTGCCGCTTGTTCTTTAGTTCTTAAAAACTCCATTATTTCCTTGCTGCCGTCACTACATCCATCCATTAATTTCTTTTTGCCTCCCTATTCTTCTTCAGCATGTGTCCTACCTGATGGTATTCATGTACGTATCCGTCACGAGTAATCTTTGTTGTCATTAGTTTGATATGCCCATACATTTGTAATATTTTGCGCTTAAAGTCTTATTGTGTCCACAATTTCTTTCCATTTTTATACTCGTGTTTTCTAATTCTATCTAGTCTAGGCATTTGACAGTTTTCCAATTACCCATTTCTTTCTTTGTAATAATTCATGTTTCACTTTTGTATGTGCGAGCTCTTGTGAACACGGTAATGAACCTGTGGGTTCCATAAAAGGCGAGGAATTTCTTGACTATCTGCGCCCCTATTATCTTCTGAAGGCGAGATCCGCTCCATGGAGTTAGTTTCGTTTTTTATAAATAAGCAGGTGTAGAGCTCGAGTATAGAACCAAACATTTTGTCGTCTTTGTGTGTTCTTTCCACGAAGCGCCAGTGATGAATATTTAATGTACAGATGGTTCTGTTCATTCTCCCCGATTTGCATCTCCGAAAGTACTTCTTGGACGTCGATTCAATTTGGTAATTATTTGAACTATACGAAAAGTCGTTGAGCAAATTTATTTTTTGTCTGTATCTTTCCTGCGAATTCCTTCTTAACCACAGTTTACAATAAAATCTATTATTTTGGAAATTGCCCACCGTTTTAGAGTTTCTATTCTAATCCAAACTGTCGGAAACTGAATGTGCCCCGCTGGTTCCTGTGGTAGAATCTAGTTCTCTGTAAGGGACCCAAATGATGTACCATGTGACGGGAACTGTCAGGGTTCAATATAATACTCTTGTTTTCCTGCAGCACGCAGTTGTCAGAATCGTTTAGGCTTACGTTTGAATCTGCAGTAATGTTATCAGCCACTGTTCACTTATTACATACGATAAAATGTGTTTGAGCAAGTTTTGCAGATTTTGAGATTTTTTCGATTTCGTGTATGTAATGTAGTTAACCACACACACACACACACACACACACACACAATCTCTCTCTCTCTCTCTCTCTCGCACACGCACACACACTCTCACAAACACACACACTCTCTCACACACATACACTCTCTCTCACACACATTCTCTCTCACACGCTCTCACACTCTCCCACACACACACACACTCTCTCTCTCTCTCACACACACTCTTACCCTCTCTCACACTCTCACACACTCTCTCACCTTCACACTCTCACATACACTCTCTCACACACATACACTCTCTCTCTCTCACACACACTCACACACACTCTCATACACACATTCTGTCACACACTCTCTCTCTCTCACTCACACACACTCTCTTACACACAAACGCACTCTCTCTTACACACACACACACACTCACACTCTCTCTCACATACACTCTCACACACACTCTCTCACGCACTCTCTCTCACACACCCTCTCACACACACATACACACTCTCTCACTCACACACACTGTCACACACACACACAGTCTCTCACACACAACACTCCCTCTCACACACTCTCTCCTACACGGTCTCTCACACACACTCTCTCATACACAGTCTCACACACTCTCTCGCACACACACTCTCACCCACACACTCTCACACACCCTCTCTCACAAACACTCTCTCTCTCCCACACACACACACTCTCTCTTTCTCTCTCTCTCACACACACACACACACACACACATTTCGCCGCTGTATGAGTGTTGCTAAACCTGTACATAGGTTTCATATGTTGAGATATGCAAATCAATAAATTTGGACTGGCATTTTAAATAGGTCTGTGCGACACTGAAATCTTCAAGACACGCATTTCCAAATGTAGACTAGCATTTTGCTATGAACTTAACCCATTAGTTGATTCTGCGACATCGAATTGGAGGACAAACAAACGAGAGCAGTGTCATCGCACTTTTGTCTGTCCTCGCAAGGACATCAAGTGGCAAGTGCAGTCCGCTTTTGCTCAAGGCACGTCACGCTCGTGGCGCTCCGTGACGACGGAGGCCATCACTTATATTACACACACATCTGGTCATATCCTTCGGAGCATGTCACTCTTATGAACTGTAAGACGTTACCGCAAGATGAATGACAAGACACAAAGCAGGAATTCTCAGTCCTGCTGTGACTCCTGCAGCCGACACTATCTTTCTGTCTTGTTTCTTGTCGGTGTAGGATTTGGAGAACTCAGAGGTGACATTCAAGTCCCCCCCCCCCCCCGCTGCCCAGTGGAAGAATTTTCCCTATCTCACTGGGGGGGTGCCTTTTTTTTTCAAAATT
>Ga0123357_10004951_pt1 | contig 15813 bp, 8 predicted proteins | sample TergutEmb28metaG_FD_89873 | JGI IMG/M metagenome (GOLD analysis project Ga0123357, IMG submission 89873) | Embiratermes neotenicus P4 segment gut microbial communities from Petit-Saut dam, French Guiana - Emb289 P4 | ecosystem: Host-associated > Arthropoda: Insects > Digestive system > Gut ... | reverse complement strand
GTTGAGTAAAGAGAGACCAACTTGATGTCACTTGCTTTATTATTTCTTTATTTAATGCTCAACATGTCTCGGATGTTAATACATCCATCCTCAGGAGCTTGCGACTTATGTGCTGAGTTATTTAATGAGTTGTATTGATCTGGTTCGAAGTGTGTTGGTGTTACGTTGTGGTATGGCTGTAGTGGTATGGTATCCGTATGCAGGCTGAAGCACTACTCAGTACCCATGAAATAACTCAACAAATAATTAGCAAGCTCCTGAGGTTGGATGTATTAACATCCGAAACATGTTGAGCATGAAATAAAGAAATAATAAAACAAGTGACATCAAGTTGGTCTCTCTTTACTCAACTATCAAGTTGATGCACGGTCCAATAAACATAAGATTTAAAGCTGAGTTAAGTAAATGAACATTCACAGTGACTAAAATTTGACCAAATGGACGAATATCTTTTGCATGTCGCGCCTTCCTTCCTTTACTTACTTTCTCTAATTTTAACTTTTAAACTGACAGTTTTTTCAGGTTTTTTCAACGTTAAACTACTTTTAAACACAGAGTCAATTCCTACGAAGAACTTTAGTTCTTTCCTTCCTCTTCTTTACCATTAACAAGGCTCTCGTCATTTGCCGCTTTTTTTCAATTTTAATTCCCTCATCCCGTATTTCCAGTTAATTACCTAATTTTCCTTCCTAATTATTTCTTTTTTAATCCCCGTTGTTAAATTTATTTAGTCCGTAAGTTCCTCAACCGTTCAATTCCAGTATTTACTTTGTGTACCGCCTGGTTCAAAAATAAAAATTTATAGACTGTGTTCACACAGTATATTTCTGTTCACTGCACTGCTTATCAGAAAATTTTTTTTTTAATTGTACATCGCTGTCTCAGTAGTTTTTAGGCGTTCTTCAAGCAAAGTATTATACGGAAAACGCGTCTGTCTCCCCGTCTCTCTTTGACCCAGTAGGCCCATCAGCAACTAAACTGCCTGTCGCCTTTTCGTGTATTCGGCATAGGAGTTCTTTACAAAAATTGTGTTCTAAGACCGTGCGTCACGAAAATGAGATCAGTGACAGCCGTCTTGTATTCAAGAGCGCATATATTTATTATTTATACCCGTACTTTTAATACTTATTGAACGAGTTTTGTGAAATTTTGTACACAGAGAAGTTTCTCTGTTTCGTGATTGTCGGTGCATTGAAAGCCACACTACATTTAGGGGCGTAAATAAACTGCTGTCCTACTGTGCACATTTATTGTCCCATTTGGGTAAGTATTTGAGTTTCGTGAAAATCGACTTAGGGAAGGCTGTATTTTCCTGATAGGCCTACACGATGTTATCTTTATGCGTTTGCCGTGAAATCTTACGACATTTTGACAGAAAATAAGCTTTTGTATCTTCTGCACACTGTATCACGGAGTACAGTATTTGCGATCTGCTTGCGATAAAGAGAAAGCGCGTGTAGGCCTAACGTGCGAGAAGAACTGAACCGTTGCACATGTGTGTGTGTGTTTGTGTGTGTGTGTGTGTGTGTGTACACATACATAAACACACACACACACACACACACTATAAATATAGTGCTGGTTAACTCTCGCCTTTCAGGGGTTCACATACATAGGGAATAAATTTGAATTAGGGTACGAAGTTGCAAAGCAACAGCCAGTAAATATATGTATATTACCGTCTAAAACACAACATATGTACATCAACACAGTGACGAAATAAATTACATCACGGCTACATGTTTCGGCTGTGAAACAGCCATTATCAGGCCAATGGTACAATATAAGTGTGAACTGTAGAGTACAATATAAGTGTGCACTCTATAGTGCACACTTATATTGTACCTTGTATAAGTTCTGCATTGGCCTGATGATGGCTGTTTCACAGCCGAAACATGTAGCCCTCATGTAATTTATTTCGTCACTGTGTTGATGTGCGTATGTTGTGTTTAAGACGGTAATATACACATATTTACTATTACGCAAAGTGGTGGCCCCTATCAAAAAAGAAAATCAACAGCAAGTTTTTAGACTTTTGTAGGTCTAAATAATTATTTCTAGAGAATCCTTTATCTACCAGACTCGGAACACATTACACTATACACAGTTTCTTAAGTCTATTATTCATTCGTTCTTTCATTCATTCATTTCTTCATTCATTCATTCATTCGGTAGCCTGTCTTACAACAGATCCATAGCCTCTTCCAAAGCAAATTCTCCAGACAGGGCGATCTAGTGTTTCCTCTTTCAATTTCCAGTGCCCTCTCGTTTCATTAAGGTCACATAGTAGCCACGTACGTCTTCTTCCTCGTCTTCCAGTCACTTCCATACTTCCCTCTATCTTTCCTTCAATAATGTGGTTTAGAAAATCTCTCCTACGCATGATGTGACCAGTCGAGCTAGCCTTCCTTCCCTGTATTTTATGCACGACGTGCCTCTCCTCCTTCACTATTTGCAACACTTCTTCATTTCTCGTACGATCGGTCCAACCGATATTCTCCATTCTTCTCCTGCACCACATTTAAAAACTTTCCAAATAATGAAGTCTATTCCTCATGACACAAAATGAATTATCGGTACCTATACTTTGAATTTTGAACATTATCTGAATAATATTCACAAAAGCCTGCTTACCGAGTACCAAAGACATAAAGAACATCAAAAGACCTATTTCATACACACACAGCGAATAATGGCACCTTTAAACGTAAGCCGCTGAACCTCTGATCTACTACTACGCTCAAGCTGTACTTTTTGCAAGGTTTCGGTCGGTGTATGAACGGTGCTGTACCATGGATGTCACTAACGTACATCGATATCCTTAACGACTAAATAAATTAGCGTCTAACCGTTAAATTCTATACCACTATGTGTAAGAAGTGAGGCAGTGCTGTGACGTCACTTGGATAGGAATATTAGAGGATAATATAATCGATACGTGCGGGTGAAATGGTGACTCACAGGGAGGTGACACACTGCAACTGGAATAGGACCGAGATGTGTACAGTCACAACACAATGCCCACATTATCTGGGCTACGTTGCAAAAGTCTTGTTCCTGGTGTTCATTCTTCTCGGACAACAGCAAACCCCAGAAAATCGGAAATTATTTTTCTCCGAAGTTCGATAAAACGGGTATCTAAAAGCGTCATAAATAAATTTTTATGTTTTGTTTACCGTGCAGCCATGTATAATCTTGTAAATAAAGCCAACTTGTTGCACACTTTTTCTTATTATGTTTATTTCTTTTCTCTACATGTTTCGGGCGACTGCGTGCTCATCATCAGGAGAAATAACTGTATTTATGAGACACTTGGTACTTGTTATTCTGTGGAATTCCACCTTGCATACCAGAGAGTCATCTATACAGAATAACAAGTACCAAGTGTCTCATAAATACAGTTATTTCTCCTGATGATGGGCACATTGTCGCCCGAAACATGTAAAGAAAAGAAATAAACATACTAAGAAGAATTGTGTACCAAGTTGGCTTTATTTACAAGGCCATAAATAAACTTTGGGTATTTTGGTAAAAGTTGATTTCCTAACATGTCAACTGCTTGTATGCAACAAAGGTAAAGCAGTCCCGTTACAGGCCTGGAGTGGCCCAGAGGGTTCCAGGAAGTTAAGGTTCCCAGATTTCGTGACAACGGCACAGGCTGGTGGTAAGGTTGTCAGTCCTACGCACCGGCCGCTTTTACCCCCCAGAAAATGCTCCTGGTACTCATTTCTGTTAGAGGCTGAGTCGACCCCAGGGCCATAGTGCGATCGGAAGGATTATGTCAATAAAAAATTCCAATGATACTATCTGGAATCGAACCAGCGACCTTCCGATTTGTAGCACAGCACCCTAACCACTGTACCACCGCGGTCCCCCTTATATGCAACAAATTTTATTTAATTCGATATATTCCACTATATATGAGTGTGTGTGTGTGTTTGTTATAATAGGTTACACAAGCAACGAAATCAATTTATTGCTAAATATTAGACAGCAGGTAGTCCCACTAAATATTGTCGATGAACGTTCAGTACTTCTGGAGACACAAAGACGAATGTTTTTAACGAGTGTTTATTTTATGCATTCTGGGCAAGCAGCCTATACAAATGAGTAAAAGCCATAAATTTTTAAGCCTTTCCCCCTAAGATAAGGCAGTCAAATTTGAATGGAAACATCACGATGTGCTTATAAACGTAATATAATATTAAATAGTGTACGTCAGCACAACCACTTTATTACTCAAGGTAATTATAAGGCTTGAGTAATAAAGTGGTTGTTCTGACGTACACTATTTAATATTATATTAGGGCAGTCAATTATACACAATCAGAATTACGGATGATTTAATACACATGGAAATAATCGTTTATCTGGTTTGGATTAGTAGATGCCTAGGTCAACGCATGCATTACGGGCCAGTACTATTGAGTGAAGTTACATTAACTTTTTTTGTTGTTGAGGTTTTAAGAATCCACTTCAGCTGTAATAACTCTATACCAAAAAGAAGTTTTAAAACCATATGGACACATTTTCAACCTACGCTGCAAGGATCACATTTATCAGCCCCATTACAAATACTTTTTAATAATAGAAGACGAATGTTCCTGAAATATTATAATTTAAGTACTAAACACTCTAATTCAATCTGCGTAGCCACTTTTAAGAATTAACTATTCCAAGCGTTAGAAATAATTCCGAGAATACAGAAAACAACTTCTGAATATAAAGTTCATACACCAACAAACGCACTCTTTATTAAACTTGATAAAGTTTTAAAATTTACATTAAAATCACTTCGACTTGCTCCTACACGTTTCGGTCTTTAAGCACGACTATCATCAGGGAGCCTTCATTAGAGCCTAGCTAAAGTTGTATTAGATTAAGATTCGTTAAAATAACTACGTCGTTATATGTTATGGGGTGGTGTGACAGTGTGTCATAGGTATGGTGTGTGTACTGTTCGCTGTGTTGAGTGGGACAAGTCACACTCAACACAGCGAACAGTACACACACACCATACCTATGACACGCTGCCACACCATGCACTCAGCACAGCCAACAGTACACACACACCATACCTATGACACGCTGCCACACCACCGCATAACATACAACGACGTAGTTATTTTACCGAATCTTAATCTAATATAACTTTAGCTAGGCCCTAATGAAGGCTCCCTGATGATGGTCGTGTTTAAAGACCGAAACATGTAGGAGCAAGTCGAAGTGATTTTTAATGTAAATTGTAAACCTTTATCAAGTTTAATAAAGAGTGCATTTATTGGTGTATGAATTTTATAGATATCAAAATGAACGGTACAACAACAACAACAAAATAACTTCCGAATCTTGTAACTGCAACTAAATGTTCGTGACGACATATTCCTTCGAAGACCCAGTTCTTTTATGACAACGTTGGAATTTACATTGTGGGTCTGTCTGTTGGTTAGCTACTTTGACAGAATTCGCTGACTAATCCACATTAGACCGACTGTCTCAGTGGCTTCGTACAAGGCTTTATTATGACCGAAATCGCTGAATAATTTTCATTAGATAGAGTGTCAATATGACGGTATGCAAGGATTGTATTTCTAACCCACACCTTCGGTTTCTCGAAGTACGAATCTAACCAACGTCAACAGTTCAAGAAGCTGCAACTTCCTTCGCACGTACTTGAAAATCTCAAAGATCACTTCTACCCAGTTTAGACCTTTCGCTAGGGGAAAGCGAGGATCTTTACGATTATCATATGTATGTAAATTTTTCACTTACTTCGGGAGTTTAACGAGGCCGAAAAGGCTTTTGAGACCGAGAAGCCCCAGCGTGACCCCACAGCTTATAAAAGATTAACGTCAAGGTAGAACTCACTAGATCAAGAACCATAGCCACTGCCCATGTGATATGTTGCTGAAATTGGAAAATATTTATTGATTTGAAGGGTTTTCACAACGATGTTTAAAATGAAAACAGTTCAATGACTTCGAGTGTAAATCGAAAATCTCTCAACCCAGAAGTAGGTGCAAATTTATTTCCTTCTACGATGTGGTTCAAGTTATTTCTATAAACATTTTTTCTATTTCTTTGCTCGAAATATTTATTTTTTATGTTAATGGTCTCCCGTATTTTTCAGTTTATAGTCCCTTCTTCTTAACTATTTTAATAATTGTTACTTAGGTACTCTCATTATTTACAGTGACCTATTCATTCCGTCTTCCTCTAACTCTGTCTTATTTCTTACGAAACCTTCCATTTCTTTACTTGTGTATTCCTTTCGTGTAATTATTAGGCCACACACACATTCTGCCTTTCTAGTGTGTAGACATAGGATCACAAATAGTCAACAATTTGACGTTCAGGTGACCGTGTATCGTGAAAAATTCTCATAATAAAACCAACTAGATGCACTCATTTCTCAAATTTATTTTTGGAATACAACTCTACATGTTTCGGAAAGTTCTTCTGTTCAGCATCAGGAGTTCTTCACTATACAAACAGCAATGGTATGTCATATAGGTTTGCTGACAGCTTGCGAACAGGATCAGGACGGATCCTGCTCGCAAGCTGTCAGCAAACCTGTATGATATAAACCATTGCTGCGTGTACAGTGAAGAACTCCCGCTGATGGACAGAGGAACTGTCCGAAACATGTAGAGTTTTATTCCAAAAGTGAATTTGAGAAATTAGTGCATCTAGTTGGTTTTATTACAAGGCAATAATTATAATCACAAAACTGCAGGCTGTGCAATAAAGCTGCTCTTACTAATTACACAACAAACGCATAGAAAGCAACGAAACAGGTGTTGTTTCGAGAGGCCTGATGTGGAGCAAATTAAATAACGACAATAACACAAATATTTATGTACTGTGAAAACTCGTACGTTAAGATCGTGTGAAAAATAATAATAAATCTCGGAAACCCTAAGAGAATGGTAACGAATGTTGAATACGTGAGACTGGATGCAGCGGTCCGTAGAGTTAGACCTACAAACTCGATGAGGAAAACGTCTTGAGTTGCACCCCAAAGTGATCAAACGGGTTCCGGTTCTCCAGGCGACAAACATCCGTGTGTAAAAAGAACGTGACCAATTGGTAGTGCCCTTACGACTACTTACATCCTGTGTAGCTGAAGGAAGTGTGTCGTAGTTTCAAGCATGGTTTCATAGCTTGAAAATTGTTCTCTGTATGTATTCTCGTCTTTCTGGGCAGACAAATAATACAAAGGACAAATTTTCGCCTATAGTTTTTCAGGTGTTTTGTCGTCGTGTAAATCACCTTACTCGGCAATTGTGCCAGCAGCCTCTTTGTCCGGCAGACCCATATTGGCAATAAAAAAGACAAGGGGTTCCTGCATTATGGGGAAGGGGCACATTCTTCAGAATCTTCTCAACAACTGAATGGTCGGGAGTGTATCCAAATTCGTATAATCCGGATATCAGAAAGGACTCCCGCAAAATAAGCGATAAAGTTCAGCTATTATTTTTATTTCAACCAACTAATGCACAAATGTATATCACAACTCTATCTCTTTATATAATGTTCACTCCTACATTTTTCGACATTTCTGTGTCAACCTCAGGGAGGCTGACACAGAGATGAGGAGGAGTGATCATTATATAAAGAGATAGTGTTGTGATATATATATATTTGTGCATCAGTTGGTTGAAATTAGAACAAAAAGATGCATGGTACGTGCATAAAGTTCAGATATGTTCACCTTTCACGTTAGGAACGAGATGGAGATAGCAACGAGCGTCTGTTACGTCAAGGAGCTGGGAAAGGAGGTAAGGCCGCGCGTCTGCTGTTCACTGCGAGCATGTTGAGATGGTCGATTGGTCACTACTTGTATTGCGATCCATGCCAGTGTAGTCGAAATGCCATATGTTAGTTTAGATTTCTGTGGAGGGTCATATATGTACGAAGCTGTTGTAGTCTGCTTTAGATCAGACCAGAGCGTGAACACAAGGCCTCACCACACCGAGTCATCCCCATAAATTACCATAAAACGTTTACATTTGCGTTGACTGCTTTCGACGCACAGCTAATTCAAGAGAAGTCTTAGAGGCTTGACAGACAGCGAAGATACCGTGTGACAGATTGCACACAGAAAAATGTTCCGATTTCAGGGATCTCACGTGAAGATTACTTATTTGATAACGCTGTTGTGGAATGAGAAAGGATGGCCATGATGAATGAGGAGCATGTAAGAATTTGGGAAGAAGAGATGGTGGGCCATTTGAGAGCAGGCTCATCTTAAGAAAATTGTTCAGAGGACTAAAGGAAAACACATTTGGCTCATTCTCGGGTTGCTTGCCCATAACGTGCGTATTCCATTTAATGACAGGAAACAGAGCTTGAAGGTTTAAAAAAGCTCAAAGTCAAATTTTCTCGGACTATCTTCGGAGTCGTCGCAGTGACGAAATACAAAGTTTCGGAGATGGCTGTCTCATCATTAGGGTAAATGCAGCCCCAGTTTTTGATATATATACGCCTACATGCATGCATGCCTACATACAAACTTACAAGTACATACGTATGTAAGTATAATACATATACGTATGTAAGTAGGTATGTATTTTATCAGTACGCCCTTCTTTGCCTCTTTCTCACCGTTCTGTCAATCGCCACTTAGGTGGAATCAAGTTGAAAGGTCACTCATTTTATTTTTTTCCTTGACATCTTGTAGGTTGAACTAGAGCGTGCGACAGATAGGAGGACGTTTCGGTGAGTGCGCTTTGGCAGGTTGATGGGAAAAAGCGGTTCGAATGTGACAACCTTAACCGTAGGACAAGAATATTCTTTAACTCCTTTTATAAGACTGCCAGTTTGTATAATTAACAACTTTAAAATCATGTCAACCGGATTTGCAGTCTATTGCATTAATAATAAGATCCGTTTCGTTTACCCTTTTACAGCTCTTATCAATAAGGTACAAACGTTTAATTCCTTGCATACGGCAGGATACGTTTTCGATCCTGAGCCTGTAGGTTCAACGGACTACGCGGGAACAACCGACATTATTCACCTGTTTTTATATACCAGGTCGTGACAACAAAAGCACTTCCTGCTATATCTACCCAGTTTACGTTTCATGAAGATCCACTTAACATAACCGACCTCAGTCTCGGAAGCATTTATTTCCCCGCCAACATTCCTTTATCTGACACAACCGTAATCACAAGACATACGAAGGCATATTTAACGCCTCTCCTAACTTTATAATTTAATTCACTGTCTTCTCGCTTCATGTTTCTTACATCCAAATATTTTCGTTAATTCTGAGAAAACTCAGTACAGCAGATTAATTCGGACGACAATGAAAATGTGTCCGTTTGGAAGAACAGAGAGGAATGATGCGTCGCGACGTGTTTACGCCCTCGCTCTTCGACTCAGTCAATCCACTTGGTAAGCCGCGTCACCATGACTACCGAAGCAGATGGTGAAGGCTTCAGGGAAAGAAAGGCACAAAACTGACTGACATCAGAAGGCGTAAAATCCGCTAATCAGAAGGCCTTTAATTATGAATGGATATATTTAATTTATTCTTATAACAAAACCAACTAGATGCACTAATTTCTCAAATTTATTTTTGGAATAAAACTCTACATGCTTCGGACAGTTCCTCTTACAATCAAGAGGAGTTTTGTACTGTACGCACAGCAATGGTATGTGTCATACAGGCTATGCTGACAGGTTGCGAGCAAGTTGTCAGCATGCCTGTATGACATATACCATTGCTGTGCGTACAGTGAAAAACTCCTGATGATGGACAGAAGAACTGTCCGAAACATGTAGAGTTTTATTCCAAAATAAATTAGAGAAATTAGCGCATCTAGTTGGTTTTATTATAAGAATATGTCACGATGCACCGTCATCTGGACGTCAAATAATTAATTGAGCCTTTGTAATTATACAACGACGATAAAACTTACGTGCAAAATAATAAGCAATTCTGTACTTTTTCAGAGTTTTAATCTTATTTAAACTGCCCAATAAGGTGTTCAATTATGAAAGTAAATAAGTTTGTTTTCACAAAAATCCTCTAATTGAAGCTGACTCTGAAACCACAATTTGCCTCCCAACTTCAGACCCGTTTAAGAGTCGACGTATCAGTATACTTAGAAGCTTTGACATCGACAGTGCAATTAGCGGTTTTTGTCAGTCAACAGGAAACAAAAATAGAATCCGCAAAATATTAACATTATTGCAGTGCATCCCACTATATTTGCAACCGCAATACATTTGTTTGTAGTCACATGCAGCTTCATTCAGACTTCTGTCAGCGGGATACCAAAGTTAAAATTCAATAGCTCTATTAAAATAATGTATTTTTTCGGCCGATAAAAGACAGAGCTCGTACAATTGCTTTTAAGACTGAGATTTTAACTATTTTTAAGTAATTATGTGGTTATGCAAGCGGTTATCCTCTCGTATTTTTTATGCATGGGCCTGATGACGTCTTACGCATAAGCCGATAACATGTAGCACCGTAGACCATCACAGTTACGTTCTAACAGCATGCAGTTGTGACTGACAGCCCATTTATTCCTTTGTTTAATTAGCTATAGGTTTAAGAGAGCTTATGATTGAATAGGAGAGAATATTGGGTATCTTCATTAAACTTGGAACATGCAAGAAACGTGTCAACTTAATTGAGTGTATGGAATATACTTAATGCCATGCAGGCCTGTAAGACATTAAGTTTTCACAGTGACTATATAGAACGAAGTTTACTTGGGCGATCAGCGGAATGAAGTTGGAGTTAATACCGAAAGTTTCGGTGACGGCGTCTGTATCATCAGTGTCTTGATGTGATGAGCGACAGACGCGCCACTCATCAGCACCAGCACTATGATGATGTAGTAAGAAAATCTCCGAAATATCGGATACTAATTTTACGACAAAATATCCTGTTGTATTTCAATGACTCTACATATTATAGCTGAGAGAGGTAACACAACTATTATTTATTGTAAAAACAAATGTCCTTGTACTATTGTTTCTCATAACAACAGACGTTTCTGTACCATGTTTATTATAAAAAACAAATGTTTTTATAATAAACAATAGTTGTGTTAACTTTATCACCTTTAACGGATGCTAAATCCATTTTTTCTTACGTTCAGAGGACTGTGCATCGTGACATATTCTTATAATAAAACCAACTAGATGCGCTAATTTCTCTAATTTATTTTGGAATAAAACTCTAAATGTTTCGGACAGTTCCTCTGTCCATCATCAGGAGTTTTGTACTGTACACACAGCAATGGCCTATGTCATACAGGTTATGCTGACAGCTTGCAGGCAAGTTGTCAGCATAACCTGTATGACATATACCATTGCTGTGTGTACAGTACAAAACTCCTGATGATGGACAGAGGAACTCTCCGAAACATGTAGATTTTTATTCCAAAAATAAATTTGAGAAATTAGTGCATCTAGTTGGTTTTATTATAAGAATAAGCTAACGCCATTCTAAATTCTTTTTCGTCCGAGTGGACCATTGCAGATATATTAGAGCCAAGAACTATGAAAGCACCATGCCCAGAAGATTTATATGATTACACATTTTGTCTGCGAGATTTATTATTGGTAAATATTGTGCCTAACAGATTTGTTGTAAGTGTACTCTGAGCTTACTGGTTATATTATTTTAATTAAATTGTGTCTAGTAGAGTATTATAAATGTACTCTGTACTTAATTTTTGTTATTGTAATAACGTAGTGTCTACTAGACGTAATATACGTAAATATTTATCCGTTGCTAACCACTTTCACAATGGTTTAAAAAAGGGTCACTTATCTAAATTGGTTTGTATGTTTTCTCTATCATATGACATTGAAATGAAAGAAAATCAGCAAGGGCTAAAATGTATTGCCTAAATCAATTTCTTCTTTACACTGTTGGCGTGTTTTGGGAGAGAAATCTTAGTAACATAAACAAATATGCTGAAATACTACTACTTGTCAGGCATGAAATTATTTTAACACTAAATATAAACACAGTAGAAGAACATGAGGGGAAAACCATAATCGTATATACAGGGTTATTCAAAATGAGTGTCGGGGTTTTAACAACTTTTCACACAATACACTTGAGATAGGTGTATGTAGTTGCACCGATGGATCTAGAGATTCTCAAAGAGTACCTGTAAGGTATGTAACAAAAACTTGGAGTGTTGTTCTATTAAATAAAATAATATATACTCCTATCTCAAGTCCGCGGTACCACAGTAGCTAAGGTGCTGTGCTACAAATCGGAAGGTCTCTGGTTCGATCCCAGCCGGTGTCAGTGAATTTTTCATTGACATAAAATCCTTCCGATTGCACTATGGCCCTGGGGTCGACTCAGTCTCTAACAGAAATGAGTACCAGGAGCTTTTCCTGTGCCAGGAGAATTTCCTGGGGGTAAAGGCGGCCGGTGCATAAGGCTGACAACCTACCACCATCCTGTGCCGTTGTCACGAAATCTGGGAACCCTAACTTCCTGGAACCCTCTGGGCCCCTCCGGGCCTGTAACGGGACTGCTTTACCTTTTTTTACCTATCTCAAGTGTATTGTGTATGACAAGTTGTTAAAACTCCGACAATCATTTTAAATAACCTTGTATATTCATAAAGCAAACATACATACAATAATTTTAGTCTTTCTTTAATTCTGGAAATAAATACCAACCAAAGAACAATTAGGTGCTCCTACCCCATGAAATTGGTGCGCTAAATTCTGAAAATTCTTTCACGGGCTAGTAGTCAGCTTGAAAACTTATTCTACTTCCAAAAAGGGGGAGATAACAACAGACAAAATACGTTTGTCGTTTTCGTAGGTCCGCGTGCAATTTACCGCCCAACATTAACCATGTACACATATTAAAGTTCTTTACACGCAGGTTACATAGGGCCATACCTGGACCGAAGACATGTTACTTCTTTAATAAAATCATTTAACATCAGAATTTTTTAAGGCGTCTGGATTCAAAATGAAATTATTTGTAAATAGTTCTTAATGACTCCATTTTCTCCACACTTTCAGTCATTTGACGTCACTAAAATCGTTCACCTAAGACCATGCAATAGCTTATTATCATGATATGATCGTAACATTGTTAGAAGTTAGTCATGCAACCAAGAAGCAGAAAACATCCACGAATCATAAACAAATTCAGTAGTTAATAAGCCAAGGAGCTTAAAATGCGTGCAGTGTGCAGCACACGTTGTAGAGAACATAAATTCTCACAAAATTTATGTCTAGTACTTTGAGGGAGATGGCAAATTGGAAGACAGAAGCCTACAGAATAGTATTACAACGTGTAATAAGCAGGATGGACTGGACTTATCTTCCTCATGGCAAGAACAAATGGTGGGCTATATTAAATACGTGAAGGAATCGTAAGTCCCCATAAATCAAAATAATTTTCAGACCAAGTAAGAGATTGTCAGCTTCAAGAATATCTCTGATTCATGGAGTTGATTAATACAGAATCTGCCTTTCAACCACAAAGAATTCTTCCTCCCTATTAAGCTTTAAAATCGAGAAAGAAAGGAGTACCTCAAAAGACCAACCAGAGTGGAAAGATGTATGGCATACTCTACCTTAAAGAGTATTCTAATATTCAATAACACAGATTATTTTAGTGACCACTCTATATCAAGACCTACTTACGTTCCAGCCCTGAGTTCTAGTGTAACTCACTAAATATACACTACCGTGGAAATTTTTGTTAACTATAGCTCTAGGAAGAAAAGTCGCCAGTCCTTACATCCAGAGCACTTTATGCACTAGGTCTTAGGGTCCTCGAGATAACTGGAGGCACGGGAGTGAATATCCTATAATTATGATAAGCCTGTTACATTTCAGAACCAAGAACGGTCTTCCGACACAACGTCACACGTCACTTCTTTATTTCGAGTTCGCATAATTTTAGCTCTAGTAAATTTTTCTAAAAAGTAGAAAGACCCGTTTAAATTTCCATTATCAGTAATTTGTAATCATCAGCTATACCTCACTCACAAGACAATATAAGCAGTTAACATTCAGGGGCTACAATTTAGAAGCAATTAAAGAGTGAACTCTTCCGAACCGCTGTGCTATACTCACATGTTATAAGTTGCTGAATATGTCAAGAACGAAGAAATCAAGGCAGAAAGGAACAAACTTTGCGGTTTGCTTGTACTGCACGAGAAACCTGGTGCTGTAAGAAATTTAGCTGGTTCAGAAAAGTAAATTATGTGTCAATAATTATCCAACAAGACGCAACAATATACAGTTTATTTACATATGCAAACTGCTCTATATGTTTCAGGTGGTATCTCCACCCATCATCAGGAGCTCATGTCACTGTATCTACAGTATCTGGCATTATTGAAACCATTACTCCTACCTGTCGTGAGATTGAAACCGTTACTGCTACCTGTTGTGAGACTGAAATCGTTACTGCTACCTGTTGTGAGACTGAAACCGTTACTTCTACCTGTCGTGAGCGTGACGCTCACGACAGGTAGAAGTAACGGTTTCAATAATGCCAGATACGGTAGATATAGTGATATGAGCTCCTGATGATGGGTGGAGATACCACCTGAAACATGTAGAGCAGTTTGCATGTGTAAATAAACTGTATATTGTTGCGTCTTGTTGGATAATTATTGACACATATTACGCGATGCACGGGACATTGAACATAAAAGTAATTTAGCCGAGAATATCAGGATTATGTCAAAGTGTGAATCCTAAAATCTCTCTGAATTTATAAAATTCAGTTCCTGCTACACAGAGAACCAATCACTTCGCCCACCTTTAACACAAATCGGTTAATGTTTTCAGCGAAACTTTCGTTATTTGTGTGGTGGACAACAAGACAGTTATAGCACACAGTGTACGTAAAGGGGTTTATATGGCTACAGGATTTGAAAGACTAAAGGGAGCAGAGAGGTCGCTAATATGTAAGGAATCCAAAGACATAATACTTTCTGTAATATTACATTTGCATTATAATCAAAATACGTATTAAACTGGGTTAAAACGCATTACGGAGTATCATAAAAAATAAGAAAAAATCGAATTTGCAAAATTTGTGTACAAAGTGTCTTAAATCGAATTTTACACTGAACCTAGCAGCGAAGAATAATTTTGATAATATACACTACCATATTATAGTGCTTAAATATTTCCCACGGAAGATATTTAGGTTAGGACAGGAGAGAATCTACGACAATGACAAGAGGTGATTTGATTCATATGACTGGAGATCAAATGAAAATAATAACCCGCAAGAAAGAAGCTTTAATCCTGCGTAAAAGTAATTAAAATATTGAAACGTAGGCTTGCACATGAAAAAGAAGGTAATTTTATATTCATTAATGAGTCAGGTGGAGTTTTGGATAATTTTCTTAAATGTTATAAAGGAACAAAAACTCTTAGCAGCCGTTTGATTTTATTAGTCGAGACGGGTAGCAGGACTGTACAAAATATTAGCATTTAACTCAATAAGAGAAAAATGTACGTAGATTGGTCAGACACAAATGGATTGGGCGTTTTGAGCCAGTCTCTTTAAATTTCAGAAAACAAAAAAATCTATGTATCTTATTGTAGCACCGTGCATTTTCGTAGAACCACTTCAATTTATCAACCAACGAATGCACATATAATTTCACATAAAACACTTTTAAAACACTTTAAAACACTCCGACATCTTTCGACCTTGTCAGATCATCATCAGGGAGCTTTGTTCCTTGCTAAATTTATATTACAGTATTCACAATTCAATTCGTATTTGCAAACGAGGTGTTGTGGCAGCATTTCATGTTGTGTGCGAATGTGTTG
>Ga0123357_10004950_pt1 | contig 15813 bp, 9 predicted proteins | sample TergutEmb28metaG_FD_89873 | JGI IMG/M metagenome (GOLD analysis project Ga0123357, IMG submission 89873) | Embiratermes neotenicus P4 segment gut microbial communities from Petit-Saut dam, French Guiana - Emb289 P4 | ecosystem: Host-associated > Arthropoda: Insects > Digestive system > Gut ... | reverse complement strand
GGTAGGTATCAATCATTATTATTGTTATCATTCTTCTTCTTCTTCCTCTCCTCCTCCTCCTCCTCCTCCTCCTTCTACTCCTTCTCCTCCTCCTCCTTCTTCTTTTTCTTCTTCTTCTCCTCCTTCTCCTTCTCCTTCTCCTCCTTCTTCTTTTTCTTCTCCTTCTCCTTCTCCTCCTCCTCCTCCTCCTCCTCCTCGTTCTCCTTCTTCTTCGTCCTCCTCCTCCTTCCTCCTCTTCCCCTTCTTCTCCTTCTTCTCCTCCTCCTCCTCCTTCATTGGCATATGGTTCTTATAGTCAAACCAGTGCCTTCTTCAGAATGATAGCCCATACAGATCTGTCTTCTGCTTTCTTCCTCAATCTCTAGACACCTGTCAGCTTCAGATCATTCTCACTACTGTCTAACCACCTTAATTTGGACTTCCTGTTTTCTTTTTCTATCTGCTTTCCCCAGAAATACTTTCTATATGGTCCTATCATCAGACATTCTTACCAGGTGACCAGCCCATTCTTGTCTCTTACTTTTTTTGTTGTTACAGTATTTGGTTTTCTATACATAAACTGCAATTCATCATTGGTTCAGATTCTACTGCTATTTTGATCTTTCAATGGACCATATATGTATTTTTCTGAGTGTTTTTTCACTCTCATATTTTGGGATCATTTCTTTTGCTGTGTCATTGCCCATGTTTCACAATCATACAACACTAGAGGTTTAACTGTTGTAGTACATATTTTTAGTTTTGTGTCTTTTGATATATATCTAGTTCTTGTAATTTTTGAGAAAGCCTGATAAGATCGATTCCCTGCTGTTATTCTTGCTGGAAAACTCTTCCACAATCCTTATCATAAGTAAACAATGACACCAAATATTTACATTCTGATATTTCTTGATATTCTTCTTAATTGATGTTCTGGACATTAGGTTGTATATATTTGTGTTTGAGTTTTGAAGTATTTATGAACTTCGTTTTGTCTACACTTATCTTCTGACCTACAACATTAGTCAGTTCTTCCATTTCTTGAATTACTTTGTTGATTACCTCCATTAGATATGTTTGAATGCTCGAGATAAATATGTTGCTTCAACCTTCAGGGAAGAAAAGTGGCAGCTGATACTCATGCAGACTGGTCGATAGAACCAACCAACACTGTAGAGACAACAGGTTCCTCTATAACGTTAACACCTGTCTACAATCATGAGGTAGAACGCCACTTCTACCCTGAAGAAGGAGGCAACAGAATCCTTTGAAATTAGTACCAATGATGGTACCTGTCCATTAAACTAAATGGTGTCACATCTCAGATCACCATGATCATAATCTTTACCAGCAAGAGAATGTCTAGTTTTCAATGTGCTAAGCTTGATTTGAAGAATTCTATTGCATGACTGCCCAGTCTGCACCTCTAGGCTGACAGAGACAGAGACATGGCATGAAGTGTAAAAAAGGTGAGTGAGGGTTATATTGTAGGGTCAGATTTATGTATAAGTTAGACAAACTACTGCTTAAGGCCTCATATTACAAGGGGCCTTAGTCAGGCCGCCTCACTAAAAAAAATTAATGCATTCATAAATCATGAAAATCACAATACAAAATAATAACTATTGTTATTATGATCCACTAGTTGCAGTTTTTTTTATGTTTTCATTTACTCTAAATACTAATACTATACACTGTTACTTCTTTTGTGTTCTTATTACCATCATCAATTTAGCAATTAATAAAAATATATGGATGTAATGTAATATTTTATACATACCATTCTGCAAGCCTGAAGAACTGTCAAACCTAAAATACAGTAGAGTGGGAGGAGCCTCTTAAATGTTACAGCTTAAGGGCCACAGAAAGCTTAAGTCCAGCTCTGGTTATGCGTCTGTTAAAAGCACAAACATTTTTAATCGCCTTCCTTATTCCATATTTCTTTGGGCTGTTATCTTTAGCAGTGGCCAATCTGTCACACCCTTTCACTGTCAGTGATGAAAATTATATAAATTTTCTATGTAAAGGGCAATATTCAGCAGGATGTCAGAAGTTTTACATCAACGCAATATTTGCCACTGTACATATAAGAATGCATTTGTTATAACCTAAAAATTAAATTTGTACTGAACTCATTAATTAAAGAAGTCTGTTAAACATGTCCTGTTCTACATCTGCATAGGTAGTGAAACACTTCTATCTATAAATTATAGGATTAATTTTCGTAATTTTGTTTGTGTATGTGTGTGTGTGTATTTGTGTATGTACACACACACACACACACATACATATATATGCGTGCTCTCTCTCTCTCTCTCTCTCACATATGCACACTCTCTCTCTCACTCTCACTCACACATATATGCTCTCTCTCTATCTCTCACACACACACACACACACAATCACACACTCACTCTCACACACTCACACACACACACATATATCAGTTTCAGAAATTTAGTAGCATCCTGAGTATTAGAAGACTGCAATATGTGACATCACATTTTCACCCACGACAGTGAAAGTGTTAACAATGGATTTGATACCAAGTTTCTGTGTTAATTATTTGTGTCATAGTTTTATTTTTGCACTGTTCAGGAGAAATTACCTGATATGGCTTAACATTACCTTAAGATGAAGATGAAGAAAATTCATAAAACTTGTAGCCACAAGGAGGTGGCATCAATGTTTATCATTTAACTACATAAAACCTTAAAAAGAACAGATTAATTATTTGGATATCAGTTTTTGGCTGTCAGACAATCTAGCAACAATCATTGCCCAAAATATCAATGACTGTTTTGCAAACATATAAACAGTGCTTAATGAGAGAATTCTCTACATAACTCTGTTGAAGGCCACCATTTTACATTCTAATACTGAAATGCTTTGTACAAAGCAAAATGGAATTAACAAACAAATGCCTGTTATTCACTGAATGTAGACCTAGTGCTTTGTTGAATTAGGGTTGTTTGTTTAATTCTTTGTTTATTTCATGACATCTTCAATAGCTCAGACTATATAGCAATAATACTCAGCATATGGATCATGGAATTGTCAGTAGTAGATGTGATCACAGATCATATTGTGTGGTTATGCTGACATACAATAAGAGAATAACCTTTTTCCTATAACTAGATAAGAGATGAATAATTGATGTGTTACAGGAACTGACATTTTCATTCAGCCAGAAATGTATGTTAATACAGTATTTATTTTAATTCAGTATATGCAGTTCTTTGAGACTTTCTTTTCTTTGGCAAGCAATAGTAACAGGAGCTGTATGCTAGTACAGGCATTAAGTAGACATTGCCTTTTTCTTGAGAAACTTTAATACTGATTCTCATTTAATTTCAGTTTTGCTGGGATCTTTGTAACACATTGTGTTATCAATGGTTATCTAGGTACTTGTCAGTTGACAAGGCATACATCCCAGAGGACGTGTATCTTCAGCATCACTGCTGTCAGAACTTCAAACCTCACAGAATATAGTGTTTCTAAGCCAGTGTCGGCATTAGCAAATGCAGAGCCCGACTGTATTCCTTGTGATTGGCCTCTACATGTTAATGTGCTAAACCAAAAAAGGACTAAACTTTTTGGTATATAAACGTAAGTTTCAATAAAATCTTACACTGCTTAATTTTTTATTTACTTTTAATCAAGTGATTTGTCAAAGGCATAATTTATTTAATTTCAAAATAATTAGAACAAACAATTACATTTTTCTCCCTGTTTGTTCAGTGAAATCTTTCACAATCTTCTCATACTTTAAATATAAAGTCAATACAAGAGCTTTGTGTGGTATCACACTGTGTATTTTTAAATATTACATACGTGCAAATCCACCATGAGAACGGGACCTGGTTGCGTCAAATAGGTTCATTCAGCCCATGGCCAGCCCTGTCAAAGCTGCATATGGAGCAGAATGTCTTGTAACCGGCTATGGAACAAAGTTCTACCTTCAGACAGAGATGCCAAAAATGGGGCCATATGCTGGAGGCTTCTAGTTTATGCTAATTATGAGGCAGGTGAAATTTGGGCACTTGATTTGGGATCACTTCTCTCTAGTAATCAAGGTGTGAAGGAAGTGTGTGTGGGCCGGGTAGCTCAGTCGGTATAACGACTGACTATGGGCTGGACGGTCCGGGATCGAATCCCGGTGGGGACGAGATTTTCTGCCCGTCCAGAGTGGCCCTGGAGCCCACCCAGCCTTCCGGGGCTTTCCCGGGAGTAAAGTGCGCCCGGGGCGTGCTGCTGACCACTCATCCCGTTCTAGTGCCGCGGTCATGGAAGAGTAGAGCTATACCTCTACCCACCTTCTGGGCCACACCGGGCCTGTAACGGGATCACTTACAAGGAAGTGTGTAGCATTTTGAACTCAAAGGCTTGAAGAACACATGAAGTTCAAATATTGCAGGCACCAGACTGGCGGCACACTTCGTGACCAAGGCATTGGAGGAAAAATCCCGCAACTTCTGTTGTCCCGTTGCAGCTGGTTCTTTAAGATGTGAAATGGTGGGTGAGGGCAATGGATCAACTGGTGGAAGTAAAACACCGACAGAATGACAAGGCTTCTGCACGCGATTTCGAGGTTCCGGGGCCAAAGCGGGAACAGCCAGATTCGAGATATGAAACTCTTGAACGCAAAGCAGGCCTTAGGTATAGCGATGCCTGGGGCTGGTTGAGTATGAGTGAGAGAACTCTGATATCGGCAGTAGTTAGTTCGTGTCTTCGTGCTTGCAGTTTGGTGCAAGTCCAACGTTCATGAAATATACTTTAAACTGGCGGTAAGAAATTATTTCAGATGTTTGTATTAGAGAACCGTGAAAATGCAGAATTTGTTACTGGCGAAAACCGTAATTGTTACGCAATTCATAACACTACAAATAAGTGAACACAGAACACCTGTCTACATCAGTGCCATGAAACACAAAGGGATGGATCAAATAACCTAATGACCAGACACCACATACCTGTGGATTAAACTCTCATCTAGAGAGCGGATTCATGGATGTCCAGACAAGACGCCGTAAATATTCCTTCGGGATAAACCTGTTGTTCCCGACCGGACATCTACATCCATTCAAATCTACAGCCATGGGCAGTAAATCTGAGGGACAGTTAGATTCTACAGGTATGGATTACTGAACGTGCAGTACACTCTTAAAGGAGTAAGAAACTGTCAAAAACTTTTCACGTTTATGTAGACTAATTAAATAGCAGTATTGTTAATGAAATATGGAAGTAACATATATATATATATGGCAAAGGAGAAATTTAAATCTGAATAGAAAAACATGTTAAGTGGCAGGGGGAAGGGGGGGGGCAATATTAAGATAAATGCAAGGCAATTGGTTACATCTGACAGGTCCCTGGAGATGCTCACCAGACATGCAGGGTAGCTGTAAATATATTGCTGACAGATTATCGTCCAGCTTAGGTGCTGGGTAAGGGGCTAAATTATTCTTACCTTCACAAACAGCATGTAACAGAATATAAAGATGAGATATATGAGAAACAGATATATCAGTTTGATGAGTAAACCTAAAAGAAAGAGACCACTTAGAAGTCACTGACATAGATGGATCACATTAAAATTGTTCAAAAAATAAGGTGGAATGGTATGGAATGAATTGAAGTGACTCAGCACAGGAAGAATCTGTGGGCCTTTGCTGACAGGGTAGTGAATCTTTAGGAGCCATGTATGATGAGGAATTTCTTGAGTGGAGCTCTGTTCTGTACAATTAATAAGGGAAATAGAATGTATTAATATAATGCAGCAGAATGACACAAATTGGCATAACTTTCAGAGTTCTGACTAACAATGTTAAACCTTGAGATTTCACACTACCAATGGTCTTCAGTTTTAAAGTGATCATAAAGGAATTTTAGTGTTTTTAAACAGTCTGACAGCCAAGTCCTGAGAAGGTAAAGCTACTTAATTCTAGGCAGCTCACTCGAACAGTCTTGTGAGGAGGACCACTTCTTCTTGTCATCAGCAGTGAGCTGGGAGTGCTGCTTGCGTATGGATCGGCCCCAGCCAGCTGTCAGGTTGCCAAGGCGAGTAAATGCTCGTTTGACCATGGGTGAACTAGGCACACTTTTGGGCCTGCAGAGTGAGACAAGGCACAGCTCCTCACCAAACACACGTGAAACAACATGGCGCTCGTGTTGGGTTGGGAAACAGGAAAGCATGAACAAGCACAACAAAACAAAACAAAACAAAAAAACCTGCCTGCCAAAGCTGAAAATGTGGCTGTTATTAACTTGGTCTACTTAATTTTGAGTTATATTGAAAGAAGTTGTGTTTAAAAAGTGTATTAGTGATTGTCACTGTATGATATTTAAAATATTACATGATCTGGCTAAGAAATTTAACCTTCAGCCAGTGCGGCATACAATCCACATGCCACTGTACAAGCATGGGGTTCATATTGCAAGACATGTATCACTCTCACCTGAAAGTAGCTACAAAACTTCGTCTTTACAGTGCTTGAACAAAGAAAGAGAGATGGGCTGAAATTCCAGATTAAAATGTTCATACTGACAAGGGTGGTAACTGTTATCGTGGACTCATATTTCATTTTATCATAATTCAATTCAATTCAATGCAGTTCTTACTGAGTGGCATGTCACTGTAGTTACTAATACAGGCAATAATCTAAATTGTACCAACTTTATATATAAAATTCCAAATCTATATATAAAATTAACAGTGTTTGTTGTATCAGAATGTGCAAGAAATGGTTCTAAAAGTATCTGAACAACATTATTCCATTACTGGGTGATGGAAATATGTTACTTATAAATAACGTTTGCTTCAAAGTGTCAAGAGATTACAGATGACCCATATCTTTAACAATGCAAGTTGTGATATGTCTAACACCTGGAGAATTAGCTTCTAACAACATAAAATTAAATAAAGGTTGTGTCTAAACAATCACTTATACACTTTGGACGTAAAAATTAGATGCTTTTAACTCTCAGCCATCTAACATTCATTCTGAAAACTCCACCCAAGCAGCTTTGATTAGAGAAAAAACAAAACCACCTTTTTTTCTCAACAGTTTTGTTTTTTTATTACTTTCTCTTTGGTTCTGCTACTATATACTCTTTATTCGTAAATGTGCTTCACATGTCTATGGAAACTCAATGCTGAACATAAAACTGAAATGTTTTATTAATCTGTGTAAGTTGTCTTTAGGAATATTTCATAATGACATGTATGACATATATTTATCATTTACACACTCAGAAGTGTATAGAAACTCTTAGATTTTAGTATAACAATTACCTTCTCCTTTAGAAATTTCAGTTAAAATTATTAAAATGTGAAAGTATGAATGATGAAGAAACAGTTGACAATAAATTTGGTGGTAAATGTTTTCTTTAATGTTGAGTTAAATTCATACCTGTTTGGACATGGTTAAATGTGTAGCATCTTGGAACGCTGCGTGTGGTAGTGTATCAGCTGTTTCTGCCATGATGTAGAGTTGTAAATGACAGTGGAATGATAATGAACATAAAGCACTGAAGCCTGAATTACTAAAACATGCAGAAGATAATGCAGAACATGCCACAAGAAACATTTCGGGCTTGGGAAAGCTCTACGTGTACTCTATTATAATTACTTGCACTTAACTTGCATAAGTACTTATTTTCCAATCAATAACAATGAAAAAAGACATACATGCAAACAGTACAGTAAATCAAATGGACATTCTAATAAATATGGGTTCTTAAATCTTCATTTGATGAGCAGTGAATATTCATTAAAAAATGGAATTTAACATCCCCAAAGCAGTTTTCACTTCCTCTGTTTTACATAAAGTCTAATTAACATAAAAATTCTTATGGGTTTTTTAATCGAAAGCAAAACAAAATGAGACTCAAACACCCCTCCTAAGCTCAGACATTGTTAAGTTTTGCTGACTTTCAAATATACCCAGTATACACTTCTGCAGAAATGAATATGGAATACTGGAAGTGAAGTCTGAGGTTTTTATGGTGGCGAGCAAGTCTTCAAAGACAGGCATCATGTGAGTTGACAGACATGTACTAATGCGTCAGAGAAACCAGCTGCACCCATCTTGAGGATAGAAAACTTGAGGATGGAGACAGCAGGTTCCTCAGGAATGACAGTACATATCCATGTGAATTATCTGGTGTCACATTCCAGAAATCCGTAATATGATTTTTGTAACTGAAGATAGCAATCTAACCTTCAGTAATGTGGGCATATGCGTACAGTCAATTGGTCCCTTCCTTTATACCTGGGAGAACCCCGACAGTATGTTGACAACGAATCAACCTGTTTTTAACGGAGCTTTTCCCGGTTTCCGCAAGACCCTCCACTTCAAAACTGTGACAGTACTTTAAACAGTGCAGACTATCTTCCAGAACTTCCCTGTGTACGCATTTCAGCAACCTGTCATTTGCTGGTTATTGTTTATACACAGTTCCATAACTGAATGTTTGACTGTTAGTATAGTACCTTGCATTATTTAGATCTGTGACGAGCGAAACCACACTCGTTATGAATGTACCAATGTGGCTTATGGTTTGGCATCGTGACACTACAGTAAAAAATGTGAAGACAAAATTGACCCTGTTTTTAATTAATCATTTTAAGGGCAGTGTTGCTGAAGATTCAAGTCTTCTGGGAAGTTACGCCGAGCCGTTGGGTGAAAAGTTGCCGATGTTTCGAAAGATCGCAGTGACTTCATATTCAGAGTCATCTTGGACTGCCTGAGCCTAAAGATGAAGGCACTAGGCTCTCTCGAAATGGTAGCAATTACCCAATGACACTGCGCCAAAATCCAGAAGACGGCAAATCTTCAAAGAAGAAACACAATGAAAGTCTCTCTACAAATATTTGCAGTATGGTATCTCTAGTGTGATCAGTAGCGCAACGACCGATCTGAGTCTGAAATCAAGAACATACGGACTAACGTGGTAAACAAAACAGCAAAAATCCCGCTCTGAAGAACTGAGTGAATTACTCCAAATCACCGTGACAGTTTTCATTCATTTTCTAACCACTTGCTTTTATAGATGCAAACATTTTTGTCGTGGTCCTTCCATTTAACCTTCATAACATTATTAAAATTATCAGTAATTTTTATTCTGCTAACGAAGTAAATCGCACGGGACTTGTTTATAGTGCAACGTTTTCCGTGTGAGTGTAGTTGACGGGTTTCTTCTCTCCTTAAATCTGCTCTTCATGAAATGGAGAAAAACAGTGTCAATATTAATGAACTTCACGACCTTAGTGAAAGACCGTACCCAAATCAACAATTTTAAACTGTAAATAACAAAGTCTACATTTTCGTCTCGTGAAACCACAAATACTGACAGCAGTTGGTTCAGATACAATCCATTCGATTTAAATCGCCTGATCACAAATTTAATACCTGCAAATCACAAACGTTTTAACGGGGACATTCTTATGACAGTCTGTTGTTTCCCAGAATTCATACGGTAATAATTACCAGTTATTTTGCTACCTGGGAGCCAAAACTAACAGTCACAGACACTATCAGTGGCCGTCACAGAAAGTCATTCATTAGCCAAATGACAGCGGCGTCTAACGTAATGCCCGTGTCACAAAAAGCTTAGTGAAAAAACAGCAACATCGAACTTTTTGCTGTCATTACGGAAAAGCCTTTCCCCAAAATTATATTTTTATATGTGTGTAAGCGAAGGGATTTTTCATGTGCGTTGGATTACTATATTTCCGTACATTTTCATCAGAATTAATACTAGGCGTTAAAACAGATAAATTCAGTGTTCACTAACAGTGATTCTGGCAACATACGACAAACCAACTTATGTTAACATAAACATTTCATGGTTTGTCAGACTGAGGTTCACTGGGGGAGGATGGGGTGAGTATCCAAAAGGGTCTCACACGTCATCCTTTTTTCGAGCGCACTTTGAGAATTCGCCGATGCCGGCGGCCGCGCGGTCTAAGCGTAGATCTGCGGCCGCTCGCTTGCTGGGATTGTGGGTTCGAATCCACCGGCGGCATAGACGTCTGTCCGTTGTCAATGTTGTATATTGCCAGGTAGCGGTCTCAGCGACGGGCCGATCTCCCTGTCCAGAGGAGTCCTACCGAATGTGGTGCATGCCTAACTGCGCATGATCTCGAAACCTTAACAACGAGGCGGCCTAGGTCCGAGTAGTGCTGTTGCGCCATACAAAAAAAAAAAGTAACTGCCTTTTATCAACATTTCAGAATCTGACACGCCAATTCCGATTGAAAAAGAAACAATGAATCACGTTTTTGGTGAACATCAGGAACAAGAAATACAGGAAACCGACAATACCCTTAACTATGCCGACGGCCATAAAGAATCAATACCAACTTCATGCACTATATTACTTATTTTTTTGGTTAGTTCTCTGACATGTTTCGGCCGGACTTAATAGGCTATATTCAGGGAGGCTTCTATAATGTGTTCGGCGTTTGTTTCAACTCAAGTCCGTCCGAAACATTTCGGAGAACCAACATATAAATAATACAGTGTAACAAGTCGGTATTGCTTATTTGGGAATATAATTTAGCTGCACGGAAAATGTACTATGTTAAATATGTCGACAGCGTTATATCATACAAATGAGAATGCACAATCTCTGTTGGTCTTAAAGACCTTTGTGAGTTGTTTTAGATACATTAGGGACAAATCTTAATTTCAAATGATAATTATAGGAAATGGAGCCGGACATATACTGAGTGTCGCAGGTGCGTTTAGAAAAACGATTACTCACTGCTTTCCAGCATGATTAATATGCTTAATGCACACAACAAGTACCCTGTTTCTATTTACCATTTTGTTTGTCGTTCAATAATGGCGACTGATGATGCACGACTGCCTAGACATGCTATCAAATATTTACGTAGAAGATAATCTTATTACCGAGTAATCGGCAGCACGCAAATGCAGTAGCCGCGGCGTCCTGCCACTTACTCTAATTACTGTTGAAGCCTGTGCGTAACAGTATGGCGATGACACGCACAGGGTGTGCAAGAGAATATGTCACGGCTACTGAAGGAAAAGTGTTAAAACTAGCCAACATAATACAATAGGTGCATATCGTATACACAATGGACAGAAAAGATGGGCTTACGGGCCTGATCCGACCAGAAGTGTTAATATTAAATTGTATTAAATCACAGGCCTGTTAAAATAATTTGTTCAATGTGTATAGTCTAATTATAAATGCATGTACCTTTAACCTTTATTTACAACTGTGCATAATCATTTTTCTATATAACATCATCCATCTTCAATACATTTCAGCCAACGTTTAACAAGTTTTTGAATTCTGTCCTTAAAAATTTCTTTTTCTTTTTCCCGAAACGACTGCTTCCCCCAACTCGTCTTGCTTAACCTCCTGCACCCAGCGCCTACTGTGCTTAAATCAACACATTTATCCCCATACACTGTCTGCACACGGCGATGAATGTCGACGGCAGAAATTTTTTCCGCAGTCAAGCATTCAATAGCGGCATCATGTTTAAACCGCACGTCCTCATAGTCTTCCATTTCGACTGGCACTGAACCGGAGTTACGGATAGCTTGGGTTCAAGGTTACGTATGGAGGGGAGATACCACGTGACTGCGTGGAACAGATTTTAGTCAGTATTCTTTAATAAATTAAAAAAGACACGACAAAGGAGGAAAAACTTCTGAGACTGTCCTTGTATTTAACTAGTCGTAATATTGCAGTAAGGGGACCGCGGTAGCACAGCGATTAAGGTGCTGTGCTACAAATCGGAAGGTCGCTGGTTCGATTTCAGATGGTGTCATTGGAATTTTTCATTGACCCAATCCTTTCGACCGCACTACGGCCCTGGGGTCGACTCAGTCTCCAAACAGAAATGAGTACCAGGAGTACTTCCTGGGCCATTGTCACGTAATCTGGGAACCTTAACTTTCTGGAACACTCTGGACACCTCGGGCCTGTAATGGGACTGTTTTACTTTTTCAATATTGCAGTAATGGAAAGAAAAATACATTTCGGACTAGGCCGCTACATACACATTTTTTAAATTTAAACTTTGATAAGTCATTACTTTTTTCCCCCTCAAACAGGGCCCGCGCAAGCCTAAATTTCGTCCCAGGCGACGAGACATTCTGCGTCAACTTAAACCAAAGGCAACTGATTTTTACTGACAGCACAGTCATGATCACTTGCATGAAATTGTGAGACTGTGATTCCGCCCCTCCCTCCCTCCAACAAAAGAGGTTGGCAAACGTGCTGTAACCTACAATCGTGCTGCATCCGACGGCCAAATGGGTCGACGGTGCTGTCGCGACTGCATTCTTCTTAACTCTGACTGCAGGCGGAATGTCTGCGTGAATGATCTGTACAGCTTACCTAAGCTGGAGATACGGCCAGCCTGCCAAAATAATTACCATTTCCTCGTAAAAAGTAGCAAGACCTCGAACATTACGGCTTTTGTTTAGGCCACGCCACGTAGTCCGATTACGAGGATCCTACTGCCTCGCGGTACGCCTACCACGATTATGGGGGCAAAACGTTCTTCTGAAGCGTCCATAAATATTCTCCAAATTAAACTGCATCTATCTCGGAGGGTAACTGCGCATTGTTACCGGCCGTGAAATACCTCAAATCGTGCATAAGCAGATTCCATCATAAGCGGGGTTTGCTCTTCTTGAGATCATCTCTCAATACGTAACGCGCAACTAATTTTCCACCATCGCTTACTAAAGCTCACTTCATGACTATCTGTGATCTTATACGGATTGACGAAATACAAATTATTAATTTGTTGCTCATTTTCAGCCTGCTGTTTGTCGCCTTGTAACAGCACAAGAGGAGGGAAGCCTTGAATGACGACTGTGCCTTTATGTGGAAAAAGAACCAGGAAATTTCAAGGTTTTGCTGAAAAACGCAAATATTTTCATGCAAAATTAACGGCCACTTCTCAGTCTGATGAAGTGTTTGCCCAGCAATGGCCATATTCAATGCGTTGATGGCCGAGGTGGGACAACAAAAATAATCACTCGTAGCTTCCATGAAATTAGTAGATTCCACTGTACAAACAAAAGCTGCGGACATTGCGACGTGTCAATGATGTTCAAGGGTCTTCAGCAGTCATGTACACACACAAATACTGAAGCCACTAAAATGAGGCTGACCATTAATCAGAACTCATGACGACCGGACCAAGACGAAGGGTTCTTGATGGATGTTACACACACATAACTGAAGCCGGAGCTTGGGAGTTCATAATGGATACTTAATTGGCTGATTAATGAATGAAAACTACGCAGTACCTAAGTTTATAAAAGTTGAAAAACGTAATCGTTTTGAAAGCTTCTTCTAGGAAGACTTGCTGGAATTACTGTTTACTTAATTAATGCCTCCACAAAATTGTAACGCCACAGATTAGATGCGTGGCCCCCAGTCAGCAGTAACAGTGCTAAATGGCTCTAAAGCTAACTTTAACAATTATGCATAAATTATACAGATAATTGTTGAAATCCATTGTGGAAGAGAAACTTTTGTGGTGAATGTAAGATACCGTACCATGCAACAGAAAACATGTTACGCGATTCAGTAATTTTCATTCTGCACAATATCGTTCACAGTGTCTGTGAGAAAGTGTATCCAAATTTTAAAGCGGAGTGCTTACAAAGGGTACTTTTTTTGGAATACTTATTTTTTGTAAAGCTGTGTTCTCTCCTACAATTTTCAGAGCAAACGACATTCGTGGAAACGCTTTCGATCGTGCTCATCGAGAGTTATTAGGCAAAACCTCATTACCATGCAAGTATTTCTTGGTCTAGAATAGGGGTGTCCAAACCGTGCAAAAATCTAGCAGCCACCTCAAAATTCTAGGCGCCAGAAGGATGACATGAAGCAAGTCCATACTGAGGATCCACAAATGCTAAGCCCCAGCGTACAACATTTATTCGTCATGGCGACCTGACGCCCGGGATTTGTGCAACTCTGGTACAGAAAGTTTTCAGTGGCACTAAATTACAGTTCCTTAAATTCGTGCCTATACACGTTTCCAAAATAAATACTTGCGACACTACACAATTTTTCCACATACACTTTAGGTTTCTTACACACAACAGTCAGCCTTTGTCAACTCTATAAAATTCCGAACAGAAGATAAAGTTTTGGAAACACAGCCCTATTTCTGTTGCGCCCTAAGATTTTATCTGGGCCATAAAATAACAAGACTGCAGTATGAGTTACACTAATATTTTATTTTAGCATCTTGGAAAGAGATATTCCTAATCTGTTAAAACGTTAATAAACTGGATCTTTATACTCCTAAAAATTTCTTTAATGGTGAGTATTTGGAAAACCCGTAACTAATCATTCAGCGATAAATTTATAAACTGGTCCATTTTTCGTAATACAAATTAAATTCTGAAGTAATCACTAATATTAATTAATTACTCGCACTTAGAAAAGAAGATGTTGAAGTTACATATGGAAAATTCATACATGGACAAAAGTAAGTTTAGAAGTTTGTATCAGACTAATAAATAGTATTAAAGGCACATTTATCTGCTTCGAAAGCTCTGAAGAAATAAATTGTATAATTACTGTAAAAGGCAAGGTAAAACCTTCAAAAATTACTTTAGCAAGTACCCTAGAAAGACATGTGTTAGTTTATTTCGCATTCAGGTTGTAAAAAGTTCCAATTTAAATTCATTAGGTAAAGTGAAGGAGGAATTTAGGGAACTTAATTGGTAGACAAAATTAAGGAAGGTGGATTTGTGGAATAAATTAAGGGAAAGGGCACAAACAGAAACAATTTCCTCGGAAGAAATAAAACCAAATTTGTAATAGCTGTGTTAATTGAGTTTCTGGCTGGCGGCATTGCAGTTCAGACATTATGAACGGTATTTTATTTTCATGCAATATTGCACAGATGTCAAAAACTTTTGCTTGTTAATTAATTCTTCATTAATCTGCATTTCTCTATCGGTGACATATAATTGTGCAAAAGTATACGAATATATACGTTAGAAATAAAAACCACATTTACATATTTAAATTCCTCGCTTCCCACAAACTAAGAACATCTCAGAAGAAGACATCCATATAAGGAAGAGTATAACAGAAAGTGTCCTTTAGAGCAAGCACGGTAGCAAGTATAACAAAAAGTGTCCTTTAGAGCAGGAACGGTAGCAAGTCAGTACACGCTCACACCGAAACAATAAGTTGTAGATTAATTCAATTTAAAGCTTATCCCTTTGGTTTATGACAACTGGATACACTTTTCTTGCAAATGTAAGGAAACTGCTATTATGGAGTAAGAACGAGGCACGAACGAGAATACATAAGTTCCAGAAGACTGGGGTTCACAGCTTTATCGAAAGAGAACATAACGTAAAAAGGAGAAGCACGTTTCAATAACATCGTAACATTCACAACATCCCCAATGGAACTAAATTTTGTAGGCTATTTGAAATTGTTTACAACTTCAGCCAAGAAGGGAAATTGGAATCTTCTCAGATTAAGAGGATCCTCAGAAACTCTGTCAAACGAAACTCTGCGCAGGCTTGTGTCTTTCCTTGCATTTATTAACCTACCTTTATTTTAAGAGCAAGCAGGTTTAAGAGACCGCCATATTATGTATGTGCGTGCTTGTGTGTGTGTATGTGTATGTGTATGTGTGTGTATGTATATATGTATGTGTGTGTGTATGTGTGTATGTGTGTGTATGTGTGTATGTGTGTATGTGTGTATGTATGTATGTATGTATGTATGTATGTATGTATGTATGTATGTATGTATGTATGTATGTATGTATGTATGTATGTATGTATGTATGTATGT
>Ga0123357_10004949_pt1 | contig 15814 bp, 10 predicted proteins | sample TergutEmb28metaG_FD_89873 | JGI IMG/M metagenome (GOLD analysis project Ga0123357, IMG submission 89873) | Embiratermes neotenicus P4 segment gut microbial communities from Petit-Saut dam, French Guiana - Emb289 P4 | ecosystem: Host-associated > Arthropoda: Insects > Digestive system > Gut ... | reverse complement strand
TTACAGTATGTATGCTTCCTCCCAGTATATTAACATCATTGGCATAAGCCAGAAGCTGATGTGTACCATTTAGTTTCAAGCCATCCTGGTTTACCTGGACCCTCCTAATGGCGTACTCTAAAGCAAAGTTAAAAAGCATTGGTGATACAGCATCTCCTTTTTTCAAACCATTCCTAATAGGGAACCTGTCACACACATTCTTGCCTACCCGGACTCTGCTATATGTTTCAGTCAGACTCATCTTTATTAACTTTACATGTTTTCTAGGAATACCATACTCAGTGAGAATCTTATATAAGACCTCCGTCATAACTGACTCATACAGTCTTACATGTGTAAATGATGTTGCTTGAAAGGCATCATGAGTTGCATTCTGCTAGTTCAAACACTAGCATGTTTTATGTGTATTAATGCTCACAGTTCTGCTGTTTGTAAAATTAGTTCTGATTTATAGAAGGAAATGCTCTCCTGTTACCATGTCTAATGAATCGAGCCAATGATGGGCTTTATGATAGTGAATCATTGTTGATAAGAAGAACTGGCAAGACAGGGTTGGTATCAGCAGAAGTAATGTTTCATGAGGTGGGCTGAGGAATACACTGTTTAGGGTTGTATGAGAAATTGTGAGAGAACTGTGAATTCTGTGAGTAACAGAACAGATTAACGGGATGAGATTAAAAAAGGAGAGGTTAAAATTTCAGCCAGAAGGGAAAAGAAGTTCGGTAAGATGTCTGTTAGCTTGGAAAGATTCTGTTTAGTAATATCCATTTTAGGTCGGAGTAGGCTTAATTGTGTATAGTATGGCTGTTGCACTGGATGTCGCTCCAGCGCCATGCTTATGTAATTCCCTTCGTCAACAGAAATGAGTAGCTTGGAACAACAGTTACGTGTCTGACCCATGTTCAGCATCTTTACAGTTCGAATGCTTACACAGGACCAGGTATCATAATTGAGGGCTCTTCTGTGATTGTTGTCAGTCCTTTCAGATAAATACCACCATGAAAATGACATCCTTTTGTCTCCTGCCATTCACAGCAGTCCTGGTGCATGTCATTAATGATACACAGCTGTGCAGACATTGACAAACAACAATATTAACGTTAACATTAACATTCACATTAAAAGACGATTCGTATCAGAACTGTGGTCACACAAGTCACCACTGCACCATTACAATCTATGTGGTAACTGAGAAAGCATCACCGATATGAGATTTGGTGTGCCGAGAGATTACAGGCTTTAAAAACAAGTGTGTTGAAGAACACTGACAGCAGTGTAGATTAGAAGTGAGTTCTGTTTATTGTATGTTCTGCTGTTTGCAGGTACACAACCACTGTACGTGTGTCAGAACAGAAGCCATACCAGGTGCGCGAATATACCTGGTGTTTCAACTTCCCACCTCGCTGCTCCAAGTACAAGATAAATTTCAAGACTGTGTTCAAGACAGTGGTAAGATTTGCATGTTGCAGTCTGTTTTACATTTATTTGTGTCCTTTGAACCCGAGGACTTGGCACTGTAATTAGAGTGTTCCCGAGGAGTGTCCATCTGTCGTGGTCTGAGAGTCTCACACCAGTGTTGCTGATGATGCAAGTGTTCTGGGATGTAATGCTGTGTCCTTGAGTTTGGAGTTATGACATTCTGAAGGGTTGTGGCACCTATATCTTCAAGTGCTGTAGCCTAAAGATGAAGGTGCTAAGATCCTTTCAAATGTTGGTAACTACAAACCCAACAACACATAAGATAAATCTTCAAATCAGTCTGGCATCCTCACAGCCAGTCTCTGCAAGACTGACACTGGTTTATCCCGTAAGAGTCTTCAAGTGGCTGCTTTTTGGGTGCTTGTGTGAAGTCCGCATTTTCGTTTTCCCAGTCTGAGTTACATGTTCTGCCTGCACTAACCTCAGATTTTATTATACTAACAGTAGTTACATCACCTGTACAGAATATTAAATTCCGCAGTCTTTCACTTATTTGAAACTCTTGGAGCCATATTTTATCCCGTGGACTGTTCCCGTACTGTGAAGGTGTTCATGTGATGCTGTGCTTCATGTATCTGGACCAAACTGTGCTCACGGCCACATCCACATCGGCATCTTTTTCCTCCTCCTCCCCCTGCACCATCATTGAGACGCAAAAGATTCAGGTGATCATGTATGGCATGTACCACAGGTGCATGGATAGACACTTGCTGTTCCTGACAGTCCCAGTAATGTGGGATCCCACTGCCCACCTTCAGCCTAAAGGCGGACACACGTTTGTTCACCGAAACATGGTGGTGTGAATAAAGCCAAGATTGTGTTGTCCAAAACATTAATCAGACTTACTGAGATAAGTTTAGATATTACAAAACAGAATTTTTTTTTATTACAGTAGAGGTCTTCCAAAATTTCCTTTCCCTTTTGGTTACAATTAAAGTGTGTTAGTTTCTGTCTTAGAACTGTGTCCGAGCTGATCCTCCCATTTTTGTTCTATCAATTCAATTCTGTGTTGTTCTGTAAATTATGTTATACATGGAACTTGTATCTCTCTCTTAATTGCATAATTTTTTTTCCTGTCACACAGGATGAATTTTTCATTCCCCCCTCATGAAGCCTATTGATGATATATCCATCTTCCCTCATCAGTTTTTACTACATATGATTTACTTCCATAAGATGATATAGGCACAGAAGAGTATAAATGTATACAATGTGTTTAATCTTAGTTTGCTTTCTTGTATGCTGTAAATTAGTGATGGTTTGAAGGTCCGATGTAGTCCCTTACATTGTAACAACAGTAACAGTTTGACATTCAGGTGACCATGCATTGTGACGAATTCTTATAATAAAACCAACTAGGTGCACTAATTTCTTAAATTTATTTTTGGAATGAAATTCTGCATGTTTTGGACAGTTCCTCTGTCCATCATCAGGAGAGGAACTGTCCAAAACACGTAGAGTTTTAGTCCAGATATAAATTTAAGAAATTAGTGCATCTAGTTGGTTTTGTTGTAAGAACAGTGACAGTATTTGCATTCACATTTTATTCTTCTTTGACACATATCCCATATAATTTAAGAAGCCTGGATTTGTTCCATTGTCCCCATGAATGCAGTTCCATTTTCCTGAAAGCCTTAGTTCTTAGTTTCGTAGTATTTATCACATGAGCCATCTACCTGGTCTTATTTGGGCCTCCTTTATTCATTATTTAAAATGCCAGCATAACAGTGAATTCCATTTCATTTATATCTGTGTATGGTTCAGTGGCTAGGGGTATTTTTTTTTTATTTTATCCCCTCTCCAACCCCTACAGTGAGGCAGAATTGTTGGCTGCTCCTCAGATCCAAGTTGGGCTGACGTGCAGCATAGAAATTTTCTCCGCAGTTACGCAGTCTAGAAAGCAATGCAGTAGTTGTGTGTCCTGTGTATGTGTGGGAACTATATGAGAGTGTTAATTGGGCTTATTCCACTTGTATGTTCCTAATTGTTGGTTTAGCATTTGTTTGTTGAACTGTTTAAAAGCAGTGCGATTTGTTTTGGCAGTCCCTGGCAAAGACACGGCCCGTAGAAGACTGCTGCAAAGGTTACACCAAGAGCAATGCAGCTGATCGCTGCATCCCTGTGTGTTCAGAAAATTGCCTGCATGGAACCTGCATAGCACCTGACACATGCAAATGTGAAACAGGATATGGTGGTCCTACGTGCAGCATTTGTAAGTCATGCTAGTTCTTACAGAATTACCATTCACAAAACACGGGCTCAGGAAATGGACATTTTTTATAATGGGCGCCAGTGTTGTGAGTTGTGAATGAAGGTGTCATAGCCACAGCATTTTAAAATCTCAGAATTGTAAAGTCTGTAGTTGCATTTAGAAAGCTCAACAGGAGTAGAAAAGTATACTTAATTTAGGCATACACATATTTTCCAGATATTGTTTTGTGAATTTTTGTCTCTCATTGGTCTTGGTAGTCATTATAACTAAGCTGATAGAATAGGTGCAGGGGGTCCATGTTATTCATAGTCAGTTGGAACCAGAAAAAGTCACTCAAAGGAAATCCCTTTCAACTTGTGAATTTCCACCTGTAAGAAACAGTGTGAATGTGGGTTAATGGCAGTAGCTTAGTATGTACTGTACTTTTTACATATAAACTCTAAATGAATGTGAATGTGTAAAAATATGTATTGTTTTAACTGTCTGCAGGAAGGTACATGGACCATGGATATGATCCATGGAAGTGCAGGGAATTTTTATGCCCATTTCATGCAAAATGTGGATTTATATGTGCATGGAGACAGATGTGTAAGACACTAATAATGGGAACCCCTTGTACCTCACTGCATAAAATTTGTACATAAGCTGCTTTATGTTCAAGATGTGTATGGATCAAAGTGGCTGCATATATGCAGCCACACCACCACTGTATTAACCACACACTGATGTATTTTAACAGACTGTTTTAACAACTGTAGCTTTCGTAAGAATGAATTAATGCGCTCTCTGATGATGGTGTAACTGTAACACCGAAACATGTCGGAGCTATTTTAATGTAAATTTTAATGTAAATTTTGATATTGTTTTTAAGACAACTCACTAGTGCATCAGTTGGTGAATAAATAAAACTTTGATAATATCAAGATGCACAGTATGAATGTGAAAAGAAAAGCGTGTATGGATTTTGAAAGTTAATTTGAGAAACTGAAAAATATCTGTTTTGAGATCATGTATCAGAACTTTAAAGGTACTGATGTAATTGAGCAGTATTATTTTAAATCTGAAGCATAAACAACAGCCTTATAGGGCAAAATGTGGGTTGCCTGGGTCGCAAGATTTGTTGTCAGCCGGGTATGACATGCGAACCTTTATTTGATTGCTGTTTTGTGAAGCACTTTAGTACTTCAGGATTTGACAGGTTCTCATGTGATGAACTGTTCCAACCATGATTATAATCTGACATGGTAATGTTCATTTGACCTTGAATGGCTGAGTTGGGTGATTGGCAGTTGTAATAGGTTAAAGCATTCTGAGACCAAGATTTCTACAGAGGAGTAGGATCATGTGAAGATTTCTCAAGAATCCTAGAACATTCGGTGACAGAGTAAACACTTTTAAGTGTAATGTGAAAAATGGGAATTGATTGTAGTAGCGATTTATTAATAGTGACTTATTTTCGTGTTTTCACTCTGTGGCATGCTGAAAGAGGAAGAAAATCAATGCTTTGGGAATTTAAGCCAAAGTTAAGGGAAGTGTTGTCAGTCACAACAGTCATATTATAGGTTGAAATTTATTGACGTACATGCTTATCTCACCTACAACAGAGCCATCATCAGACGTTGGGATACAAACAGAAAATTCTACAATTTTTTGTTTTGTTGACCATGCATCTCTATATAATCTTGTAAATAAAGCCAACTTGGTGCACAGTTTTTCTTAGTATGTTTATTTCTTTTCTCTACACGTTTTGGGCGACTGTGGGCCCATCATCAGGAGAAATAACTGTATCTGTGTGACACTTGGTATTGTCACTCTGTGTGGATGACTGTCTGGTTTGCAGGGTGGAATGAATTTCATTCCACCCTGCAAACCAGACAGTCATACGGTTATTTCTCCTGATGATGGGCACACAGTCGCCTGAAACAGGTAGAGAAAAGAAATAAACATACTAAAAAAAATTGTGCACTAAGTTGGCTTTATTTACAAGAAAATTCTGCATCTGCTACACCTTACCCAGTTTTAGTAGATATGGTATAGCACGTGTAATATTCCCTTTGTATCTTGTTGCCTGATGATGGCAGTTTATTGAACTGCATGAAGCTGCTTGTAATTGACGATACTGTCTTTAACTTTATGTATTTATATCACAGTGGGATGTCACACTTATAACAAAAAAAATTAAGCCAAACCACTCTGGGATGAATCTCTTAATTTCATGTATTGTAACTGGTACATAATTATATGGTTGCAGCATGTCCTCATGGTCGGTGGGGCCCAGACTGTGGCAGCAAGTGTCAGTGTCAGAATGAGGCATCGTGTGACCCTTACAGTGGAGAATGCAGGTGTACTAGGGGCTGGCGAGGGCAGTTCTGTGGTGAGACATGTCCACCTACACATTATGGGCAAGACTGTGCTGAGCAGTGCAGGTGCCAGAATGGTGGCATCTGTCATCACATATCTGGAGAGTGTCGCTGCGCACCGGGCTGGACGGGGCCTTTGTAAGTAGCTGATACTTAGTGTGAAATAGTGGTAGCCATCATGTTGTAATGTGACCTGTGTAGGTAAAAGGTAAAGCAGTCCCATTAAAGGCCTGGACAGGCCCAGAGGGTTCCAGGAAGTTAAGGTTCCCAGATTTCGTGACAACGGCACAGGATGGTGGTAAGGTTGTCAGCCTTATGCACCGGTCGCCTTTACCCCCAGGAAATACTCCTGGTACTCATTTCTGAGTCGACCCCAGGGCCATAGTGCGATCGGAAGGATTTTATGTCAATGAAAAATCCACTGACACCAGCTGGGATCGAACCAGCGACCTACTGATTTGTAGCACAGCACCTTAACCACTGTGCTACCGCTGTCCCCGACCTGTGTAGGTGTGTGGGGTATATTTTATCCATGAGGAGAGCAATGAAGTATTCCTGCATAGGAAGCTTGCATTTTCTGCAGCATCCGGTGACAGCCATGGTGCTAAGTTCAGTGATGAAACAGACTGTCTCTACTGCGCACTTTACGTGCAACTTAATGACGTTCAGTTTTCAGTCACTCCACTTAATTTATTCTTTCATTCTGTTATGTGTTCTGCTTGTTCCTAATAGTTGCTTTAAGCTAGGCATACGGCCTTTTAAATTCCAGTTTTTTGCTGCAGCCAGTTTAGGTGCCTACTGCGGTACAGTGCTTTTGTTGTTGGGTGAATTTAAGGGGACATCATTGTCCCATTTGTGTGTTAAAGGCTAAAGTCAATAAATTCTACCTTTCACATATTCCCTTGTTTTGTTTTCAAAATTTCTGTTAGTTTTACTTTTTTATATTATTGAGCGTATATTCATTATAACCATTTGCAATTTAGTTGCTGCTTGAGATCAAATCTTTTCACGTCGAACTTGTGCACTGCTTGATTCTTACAGAAATCTTCTCCGTAACTTCTGCAGTGACCAGTAGTGATGACTGTTACAGTCACCTGACATGCAAGATTGTATATCGAGTATACTTGAAGGCAGTCTTCTTTCTAGTGGTGTAGCTAGCCTTTTTGGCACCTGGGCAAGTAATCATGGTGGCCACCCCTAAAGGATATTATGATCTTAAATGAGTCACAATCATTTATTGAAGTACTTTCCATTTGACTTGGTAATTTAAAATTTTTTGAGCGCAGAAAATTGTTTTCTTTAATTTAAAATATTGAATGTGATGCCCCTAGGATTTTGCCATCTGGCATGACCGCACCATTCCTCTGCTTCTTGCAGCTGTGCCCTTTACTCCTGTCAGTACATGATAAGCCTGACTGCATTCTGCCCATCAGGAGAGGTCCATGTGCATTTACAAATGTTTTGTGATGTGTGACTTCTGTGTGCTCGTTACTGTTAGGTTTGTGTGGATGTGGCTCAGTTTAATGCACTGGCCGCTTTATCATTAGTGTTTTCATATAAATCATGAACGTTTTTAGCAGTTTCAAAATGTCTTCCTCTCCTTAGTTTTGCTTCAAATTACCCAGATATTATCTTCATATGGTTCTCGGGGACCTTGCAAAATACCTGTTCATTCCTCACAGAAACTGTCCTATGTGTCATCACTTTTATCTTAAGTGTAGTTATTCATATCCAAAACAGTAACATCACATCATCGACTCTTCTGTCACAACCCCTGATATTATTGCTTTATGTACCGAAATTCTGTTTCTGTTTGGTTATTCACATTCTGTTTTCCGTAGAAGAATAAGTAATCTGCCAGTCTGTGTTGTTTTAGGACATTCCAATGCTTCTGTTGGAGTCTGAGGCTCTTTGTAACATTTCTTGATATACTGGTTATGTACAGTGTGGGGTGGTCATCACCTTTTCAGTTAATGCGCTGTGTGTGCAGCTGCCACCCTCATCTGTAGGCCATCTCCTATGTTAGCAGCCCAAGGGTGTGCCATCCTGTTGTGACACTAACGTACTTAACATAGTCTTGAGTTAAATTATGTGACTGTCACTGTGCAGATGTGAGGATCGCTGTCCTGAAGGAAAGCACGGAGAAGAATGCTTGTCAGAGTGTCGCTGTCAAAATGGGGGAACCTGCAATCCCACCTCGGGCAAGTGCTACTGTACTCCAGGTTGGACCGTAAGTTTCAGGTTGCAGGCTTGCACCATTGCTATTATTTTGTGAATTATAATTCCAGTGTTTATCGAAATTTGGATTTTCAAGAAACCCTGTGGTAATTTACCTATATTATAAAGTTTTAAAGTTTACCCTATAACAGGTCACGAAGACCCAAAGGTGGAGTAGAAGTATAGCTATACTCTGTCTTTAAACTCGGTGCTAGATGGGGGTGGGTGGTCAGTGCCACGCCCTGGCCACTTTACTCCTGGGAAAGACCCGATACGCATTGTATAGGAGGCCAGGTGGGCCTCAGGGCCAGTCTAGATGGGTGCAGAAATTCTTGCCCCCACCGAGATTCGATCCCCAGACCGTCCAGCCCTTAGCGAGTCATTATACCGACTGCACTATCCTGGCCCATAATTTACCTATTATATACAATTATTAAAGGCAGCAAGCAACATTGTATGTACACATTCCTGCACTCTCAGGGATTGTAGATGCAGCATTCAGTGCTGAAACAGGTTCATAGGATGTTTGTTTTGCCTTGTTTGCAAAGTTTTGGTGTTTTTGTATTATATTTACTTCAGATATTTTGATGTAGAGGAGAGGCAAGAAGGAAGAGAGAGGTCAATAATGAAAGGACAACTAGGCAAGTAAAATGAGCTATAAAGGAGTACAGAGGAAGGAAGAAAGAGAATGAGTGATGAAGATGCAAAGAGCAATTTTTCCAGAGAGTCTGAACGTGCACATGAGCTAGCAATTCATGAACTGGTGATGGGATATCCTGAGATTATTATTGGTTAATTACAGTCAGTCAAAAAATTGCTGAGACAGTGGTAAATGTTTGGTCATGATCACATGAACTCTTTCTACTTAATTTTGTTATTGCGTGAACTCATACTAATTAATTGTGTCAATTTAGACTAAAGCACTGTACTGTGACAGTGTCCAAACAGGATAATGCAGCTGAATTGTGTCCTGAGTTGTCACTGTTTGCCAGTATGCAAGTTATACTGACCAACAGAGTACTTGAGGTTCTGACAGCAGTGTTGCTGAAGATTATCTCATGTGAGGTTACACTGTGCAGATTGGTAAATAGTTACTGACATTTAGAAGGATTGTACTGTGTTCATGTGCAGGGTCAAGCATGACAAGAAGAGTGTGGCAGTTCAGCAGACTGTCATTAGACTGCTCGCTCCTGAAGGTGAAAACACTGTGATCCTTCAAAATGTCAGTAATTACTTAGTAACCAACGTGGCGTAACATTGCAGAAGATTTGAATCTTAAAATTAATATTTTCTGTGGCATTTCAAAAACTTTTTCAAGAAAATGGCAGTATATTATCTTGTAAAAGATGGTGACTCTTTCCTTTAAAATCCCAACTCAATTGTAGGTGAGAGGGCAGTATGATAATGACTCATAAGAACATCAAGTGGGCAGGTATGGGCAGTTTTCAACAGACTGTGGTACAGGGTTAAGTGGAAGGCTTTTGTAAACAAAGTACACGGATTTTGGGTTCCATAAAGAATTTTTTGACTGGTCAAATGACGGTGACTTAAGACATAATCGTGTCCATGTTGTTGTGTAGCTACTTGAACTTTCGAAAGTGTACATTGATGACACAGGGTACACTTTTGGCCAGTAGTTGATGAATACACATCATAAAGCCTTTAGAAATATGTCTGCTCCTTGTGTTGCCAGAATGTTCCAGTAACCTACACCCTGTTTTCAAGAACGTGATGCATGGTGGTATTTGTACCTGTGTTTCTGCTCTTAGACAGTTTTTGGCCCACATACATCGGGTGTTTGAAGTATGCAGATATGATTAACCATCTGAGTTCCACCATTAACTGTGTGTACCGCCCTCTGTAGCGTTGCAATCCTTCATTTTACCCACAGCATATGTATTTTGTGTGATTCTTGGAACAAATCATCAGTTTAACATCCGTAGGTCCGTGCATCGCAAATATATTCTCAGAGTACAACCAACAAGATGCGACGTTTCTAAAATTTATTTATTTCTGTAAGATGCTCTACATGTTTCAGACGGGTTTTCCGTCCATCATCACGTCGCGTCTTGTTGGTTGTACTCTGAGAATATATTAGCGATGCACGGACCTATGAATGTTAAACTGATGATCTGTTACAAGAATCACACTGCTACCTGCCGCTAGCCTGGCCAGGCTAGCAGCAGGTAGCAGTACTGGTCTGACAAATGCCTGACGCTGTATGTGCAGTTTTGAGCTCGTGATGATGGACGAAAAATGTCGCGTCTTGTTGGTTGTACCCTGAGAATAGATCATTAGTTATTTCTGGAAACAGCAGTAACTGATTTGTGTCCTTGATGGAGACATTGTTTGTTCTGTGTGAGGTAGGAACTGAAATTTTATTCATAGTTGAGGTGAAACCAAATGCTTCCAAAGGCAAGTATGATGAAATGTACAGTCTGATTCACATAGTACACCCGTGTCATTTAGGCCTGTAATTTTGTAACGTGCACAGAATGCATGAAAGGCAGCGGACACGTACATGAATGTATGGTGAACTGGATGACATGAAGTGAAGTGTTGAAGCAAGTCCCTTCTGCTTGCAATGGTTTGTTCAAGAATTACAGACAGAAGTAACCCAGGCTTTCTGTGTGAATCACTGTATTTAGAATGGCAAGGAGGAATATTCTTGAAGTTTCTTATGTAAATATGTTGTATGTTTGAAGCTGAGTAAGGTAACTGGCCACAGACCAAGAGTAGATATGACAATTACTACATCAGAATGTGTAATTCTCTAACAGGGCTCTGTGTGTGCCAACCGGTGTCCATCTGGAACTTGGGGTGAGAACTGTAACCTGACCTGCGACTGCTATAATGGGGCGTCATGTCATCACATCACAGGCCAATGCGAGTGTCAGCCAGGCTTCCAGGGTGACAGAGTGAGTGTCAATAACTCAGTCCCCTTGATGAATGCAAGTGTGATAAGAAGAGCTGTGGTCATGGAGTGTCTAGGAAGTGTGTCATCCCTGTTGTGTGTATGAAACTTGGAAATGGTATATAGTCAAACACAACTGTGTCACAAAAGGTGTATTTAGTGACTGTAATGGGCAACTACATGTTTCGGCCTGTACTGGCCATCTTCAGGTTGTCTTAGGAGAACTTAACTTAAGATGTTACTATAAGCATAGTGCGCGCACGTGGTGTAGAGATCTCTACATACGGGCCCTATTTGCAACAAGTAAAGATACTTTGTGGAGGTGTGCTCGGCAGGTATGATGGTTCTGTAGTCGTGCGGAGGCTGTTCTCCGTCCTTCTCCTAGATTAGGCTGCATTGTGGGGGGCTCGAGTGGCCTTGGATGCGTTGTCCCTTGCCTATGGGAACAGAGATATGTGTGTGAGTAGGGTGGTGGGTTGCTCTAGTGACACAGTTGTGTTTGACTATATACCATTTCCACGTCATGGAGTGTCTTTGCTAGCTTAGAGCATTTGAGCTTATGATATTAGAAACTTCAACATGTCATAGTAATTCTTTGTTCTGCATTTTAACACAAAAGTACTCTGTAGACTTTGTAGTCTTTTGTTGTTTTGTTTTTACCATGATCATTTGGGCAGGGGGTCATTATACACATGAGCGTTTGCTAATGAGTTCTTGTTGTTGTGTTTTGAGGAGTTGCAGTTCCGCGTTACATGCTATATATACACTTTTGTCTGTTGCTTATATGCATATTCTTCACCTATTTGTCCTGGTAATTAAGTTTCATTGACATGCCAGCTTTCCCATTCTTATACACAGCACAAATCACTCATCAGTGGTGAAAATCACAGCCACTAGATCTTACTGATTTATGACCACTCCTTCCAACGCCTATACAGAGGCACGAAAGTCGTGATAAATTTGATGTATGTTTGTCTGTGCATTGTTGTATAATCATAGAGAAGAAAACCAACTAGATGCTACTGAATGGTTTACTGCACTTATAATCTGCTTAACATGTTTCGGACACTTATATGCCCATCATCAGGATCCTGAGGCTATATGTGTTATTGCAGGCTATGCATCTGGGTTGAGGGAAGCTGCTCGAGCAGCTTCCCTTATCCCGGACGCATAGCCTGCTGCCCTGCTCCTGACCGTCGACCACCAGCAACCAAGGCATTACACACCATATGCGGCAATAACACGAGTATAGTCTCGGGCTCCTGATGATGGGCATTTAAGTGCCCCAAACCATGTTGAGCAGATTATAAGTGCAGTAAACCATTCAGTAGCATCTAGTTGGTTTTTTCCTCTACACTTAAAGTCGTGATAATCTTAAAAAGCAACGTTTACCTGTTCCTGGAAGATTTGTGACGTGAGTCAGTAACTCACAACGCTTAAACTTAAAGCAGCATCCACTGGCTGTGGGAGGGTAATTATTGATACTGGGCAAAGCCACCAGTATGTATGCATAACTTAACAAAAAATTTTAATACAGTGACGTTTGTACTGAATGTATATATGAGTACTAATTTTCTTGATGTGTTCACAGTGTTTGCAGTCATGCACAGAAGGAAAGTACGGCGCGAACTGTTCATACAACTGTACGTGCATGAACGGAGCGACGTGTGATCCTGTGAATGGAACTTGCACTTGCACGCAAGGATGGACAGGACCTGATTGTTCTACTCGGGCTTGTTCTGATGGATTGTTTGGGCCAAAATGCCTGTCAGTATGTCAGTGCAACGTTGATAACACAGACATGTGAGTCCTGTCATGTTATATTTGTACTTCATGGGAGGCTGCACACTGTCATTATACTATATGCCTTACATTCTGTTTAACATTCCGAACAGAAGAAGCCCTGTACCGCTCTCAGTCTGCCCTGTTTGGATTCTCTTCGTCCATGGTAAAACCTGTCTTAACAAGGTAGTGTGGAAATGCAAATACATTAACGCACTGGAATATACAACCGTCCCTGAGACGGTGTCATCACGTGCACAGCCAGTACCTTACCATCTCCTGGACATGTCCATTGGGAGCTCTGTTATCAACATTGTGGCATGTGGTGACTAGGTGGCTTGACATTCCTTCCTTCAGATTCAAAGAATCAAAAGATGTTTCACTTAAGTCCTTGTTCACATTTTAGCTTGTCCACTTCAAATGTAGTAGGAGACCTTATATGCAGGTTATCCTAATTTGCTAAATTAAATGGTATTTCACAGCAGTTGATGGGACGAGAGAAGTGGTATGTGAATGGGGTAAGGTTTTTCTAGAACAAGAAACTGGCCATACCACAGCCCTGGTGGTAGTTGCTGGCCTGTTGTCATGGACAGCCAGGGGGACAAAGTGGCAGTGAACAAATTTTTTTCTAAGTACTTCAGTTTTCTGCCATCATTATTATTCTACCATGCTCCGTACTCATTTTCCACTGACAGTACATAATCCTTGGCCCTTGACGTCATTACACAAAACACTAAAAAAAGAGAGTTGCAAACAGTCTTTTCTTATTTGTTAATAGATGAAGTAATGTCATTCATGTGCGTGCCATTGGGGCATAGTGGGCGTGGAAGTATAGCGGCACGTTTCCTTAACACCAGCACTGGATGGACAAGAATGGCCAGTTTGATGCTGTGGCTGCTTTACCCTGGGAAAGGAGCTTGTGGTTGAGACAGTGCTGAAGTGTGTGGAGCCTGCATTTATGTTGCCTTTGCTTGTTGCAGGTGTCACCCCTGGACAGGAGAGTGTGAATGCAAGCCTGGCTGGGATGGGACTATGTGCTCACGACCCTGCCCCTTTTACACGTATGGCAAGGGATGCCGCAATAACTGCAATTGCAAGAATGATGCACAGTGTTCCCCTGTCAACGGAACGTGCATCTGTGCTGCAGGTGTGCATCTCAGTGGCTTACAGGCTGAAGTTGAATAATGCACTTCATGTTTATTTGTGATGAATCCCATATTTGAAATCTCATGTGTTCGTGTCTTCTCAACAGACTTTAAGGCAGGGTTATTCTATAAAGATGGCTGATTATTCCCTTGAAAATGTGGCACTGTTCAAATATATTGGACTGCCAACAAATCACAATTGTGTACACTGGGGTATGAAGAGCAAATTGAATGTGGGGCTTGTCTGCTACCAATTGGTTTGGAAACTTATGTCTTCATACCTTCTATCTAAAAACATGAAGGTTAAAGCATACTGAACAATAATTTTGCATGCTATTTTATATGGGTGTGAAACTTGGTCTTTTACACTGTGGGAAGAACATTGGCTGAGGATGTGGAATGATAGGATGATGATGAACGCTTGTGGGTCTAAGATGGAGGCTGTGACAGGTGATTGGAAAATATTGCACAATGAGGAACGTCCTGATTTATAGGTTTGTTATGTTGGTAAGTTTGTATGTACATGGCTAAATTATGTAACTGGTGTTTGATACTGAAAGGAAAGTAGAAAGATTGGCTGTGCTGAACCATTGTTCCCATAAGGATATTTGGAGCAAAGTGACATGGTTGGAGAATTTTATGCTTCATAATTTTTACTGTTTATTACATTTTAGTTAGGTGATTTAAGTGAAGACTGGGAAGATGGGCGTGATATGCAGTACTGATACAGGAAAGGGGAGTGTGTATAAAACTTTGATTTGTAAAGACTGCTAATGACTTTGGCATGTGGGAGACAATGTTTGAGTTGGACTAAGACCAGTGATGGGCTGTGGTGGTAATGGATTGTTTAGATGTGTAATTTTTTTTTGGAAGTTGTGAGTGGTCACTTATTACATTTTGATGTATGTTTCTGTGATTGTAGGTTACCGGGGCACAGATTGCAGTGAATTGTGTCCAGAGGGCACATTTGGTGAGGACTGTGCTCAGAAGTGTAACTGCAAGAATAGTGCCAAGTGCTCCAGTGAGAATGGTCGTTGCAATTGCACGGCAGGTGAGCTTGTGCCCGTCTGTGTGTGCTTCATTCAGGGCAGAGCTCATGGTACAGTTCATTGCTGGCTGAAGAGAGGCTAGTCTATACTGTAACATTTTCTCTGTTCACAAATTCATACCATTAAGTCCACAGCATGTTTTACCTTCCAGCAAGCGGTATGTAGCAGTTTGACAGAACAGTTCACAGTTCAGTACTGTAATTATTCTGATAACAGATATTTTAAAATTTTAGTACAGGAAAAAAGTTGTCACTAAATCACTCACCAGTGTTGTGGGGGTAGTCTTTTGTTTTTTGTCCTATACTACCCCTATCACAATGCAGTATATTGTTGATACACTATAATGTGCTGCAGAATGAGTATGAAGTAACCTTTGAGTCATTGCACGTATGGAAATATAGAAATTGGCTGAATGGTTGGCTGCATTCTTGAGCCACCCATTTTGTCATCCTGATGACATCAGGAGTAGCACCTAAGGAATTTGTGTGCATGGTGCATTGTCTTTATTCAATGGGTGTGTGAAAAGGGTTGTGGAAATGGACAGAAGTCTGTCAGTGACACAGCTGTCTTTACTGCAGATGTGAAATGGACAGAAGTCTGTCAGTGACACAGCTGTCTTTACTGCAGATGTGAAATGGACAGAAGTCTGTCAGTGA
>Ga0123357_10004948_pt1 | contig 15815 bp, 12 predicted proteins | sample TergutEmb28metaG_FD_89873 | JGI IMG/M metagenome (GOLD analysis project Ga0123357, IMG submission 89873) | Embiratermes neotenicus P4 segment gut microbial communities from Petit-Saut dam, French Guiana - Emb289 P4 | ecosystem: Host-associated > Arthropoda: Insects > Digestive system > Gut ... | reverse complement strand
ACTAATTTATTTTCACTACCTTTGCCCATGTTGTTTTTTTATTGGTGGTACAACAAAAATACAACATTAGGGTGAAACTTTAGAAGGAGTAACCCTTTTTTTTTATCGGGCAGTAGTGATTTTATTTATATAAAAATCGCTTAATACTTTTTTTAGGCGTTTTTTCAAATTCATTTTCTCTAATTTCCAAATATGCAATTTGCTCATATTTAGCAACTTGTGTATTAAGTTCTATTCGATTTATTTCCATTAACACATTCAACATATCTTTGTCAATATATCGCTCTGTTAGTTCTTCATAATCAGGAAAAATGAGAGCAACAAGTTTTTTGCCGCGTTTAACAATCAAACATTCAGATACATAAGGCATTAAAGAAAGTTTTGCTTCAATTTCTTCTGGGTAAATATTTTGTCCGTTTGAGTTGAGTATCATTGTTTTGCTTCGCCCACGTAAAAATATTGTACCATCTTCGCTAACAGTTCCTAAGTCCCCTGTATGAAACCATCCCTCGTTGTCGATAGATTCGTCTGTTGCTTGTTTGTTTTTGTAATAACCAAGCATCAAATTTTCGCCGCGCACGCAAACTTCTCCGTTACCGGTTTCAGGATTTTTATCAATAATTTTAACTTCCATTTTTGGCAAAATTTTTCCGCACGATGTAGGTACAAACTCAGAAAAAACCGTGTAACTAATCAAAGGGGCGCATTCGGTCATTCCATACCCGATTGTCATTGGAAAATGAATCTTCAGGAAAAAATCTTCAACTTCTGCGTTCATAGCCGCCCCACCAATAATAACCTGAAAAATATTTCCACCAAAAGCACCTGTTAAACTTTTGCGAATTTTATTTTTTAAAATACTATTAATTAAAGGAATAGAAAATAAAATTTTAAATATAGGTTTTGATATAGTAGGGAAAATTTTTTTCTGATAAATTTTTTCAATAATCATCGGAACGGAAAAAACGACATTTGGATGTACAAATTCAAATGCTTCTAAAAGCAGTTGTGGCGTTGGTATTTTTGTAATAATAAAAATATTGCAACCCACAACGGTAGCCGTTAGGAAGTCGAAAGCACAGCCATAGGAGTGTGCAAAAGGCAAAAAGGCAACAAGTTTGTATTTCGGCTGCAAAATTTGCGTTTCAATTCCAAAAGTGATATTACCCGCCAATGCATTACCGCTAAGCATTACCCCTTTACTGTAGCCCGTTGTGCCTGAAGTATAATTTAGAGAAACAAGGCATGAATTGTCTCGTTGTAAATATTTAATATCAGACTTTTGAAAACCGTTTGGAAATTTCTCAGCAAAAATATTCTCACAGTTTGCATACGCTAATACTTGACTTTGTGAATATAAAAGTGAAAAATCGTTTATTGAAAAAACCGATTTTAGTAAATTGTGCTTTTTATTTTCAAGTTTGTTCCAAATTGCCATATCTGCAAAAGCATGCGTAGAATCGGAATGTTCTATAATATACATTATGTCTGAAGGGTTAAATTCATGCAAAACAGGCACTATAACAGCACCGTAAGTTATTGTTGCTAAATAAATTATGCACCAATTAGCGCTGTTTTTTCCGATTAATGCTATTTTGTCTCCTTCACTTATTCCGTTTAGTTCGAAAAGAATATGCAATCGGGCAATTTCTGTAGCCACTTGCGAATATCTAAGCGTTGTATTTTCAGGATAATCGGTAAAAGCCGCATAATCCCAATTCTGCTTAAAAGAATCTGCAAAAAGTTTTAATAAATTCTCCTTAATCATAAATGTAAGAATTTTATGGAAAAAATTTTGTGCAAAAGTAAAACTTTTTGCACAAAAAACAAAAAATTGTGCAAATTTTTGTTTAGAACTAAAAAATACCCTTTTCAATGACAGTCAAAAAAGAGCAAATTAAAAAAACTGCTGAGAGTAAATAAAAAGCTTAAAAAATGCATTATAATGTAGGTTTAACCTCTGTTTCCTTATAACTTTCAATGAAGTCGCCAATTTTAACGTCATTGAAATTTTTTATATTTAAACCACATTCAAAGTTTGTTCCAACTTCTTTGACATCGTCTTTTAGCCGTTTAAGGGATTCAAGTTCACCTGTCATTATCACAATTCCATCGCGAATTACGCGTACTTTGTCGGAACGGTGAATTTTCCCGTCACGGACAATACAACCTGCAATCGCACCTACCTTTGAAATTTTGAAAGTTTCAAGCACTTCGAGCATTGCCGTTACCTCTTCTTTAATTTCGGGTGCGAGCATTCCTTCCATTGCTAATTTTATCTCTTCAATAGCATCGTAAATAACAGAATAGAGACGAATTTCAATATCTTCTCTTTCAGCCATTTTGTGTGCTGAAGCCGCAGGACGCACTTGGAAACCGCAGATAATAGCATTTGATGCGGCAGCGAGCAGCACGTCAGATTCGGAAATTGGTCCTACCGCCTTGTGAATAATATTTACTTGAATATGTTCGGTCGAGAGTTTAAGCAGCGAATCGGAAAGTGCCTCTACTGAACCATCAACATCGCCTTTTACAATTATATTAAGTTCCTTAAAATCACCGAGTTCTATTCTGCGTCCAAGTTCTTCGAGAGTAAAATGTTTGTGAGTACGCAGGTGCATTTCGCGTTGTAGTTGCTCGCGACGGTTAGCAATTTCGCGTGCTTCCTGCTCGGTATCTACTATATTAAAAGTGTCGCCGGCAGTTGGGGCTCCATTAAGTCCTAAAATTAACATCGGCTCAGCAGGCAACACTTGCTTTTGACGTTGATTTCGTTCATCAAACATTGCTCTAACACGTCCATAATGTGTTCCTGCAACAATAATGTCTCCTTGATGCAGGGTTCCGTTTTGTACCAAAACAGTTGAAATATATCCGCGTCCTTTGTCGAGCGAACTTTCAATAATAGAGCCTATGGCTTTCCTGTTAGGATTTGCCTTTAATTCGAGTATTTCTGCTTCCAAAAGCACTTTTTCGAGCAGTTCGGATACGCCAATGCCTTTTTTAGCAGAAATATTTTGACTTTGATGTTTCCCACCCCATTCTTCGACGAGGTAATTCATATTTGCTAATTCTTCGCGTATTTTTTCGGGATTTGTACCGTCTTTATCAATTTTATTAATAGCAAAAACAATAGGCACTCCTGCCGCCGAAGCGTGATTTATTGCCTCTTTTGTTTGAGGCATGACGTTGTCGTCGGCTGCAATGATAATAATTGCGATGTCTGTAACTTTTGCCCCGCGTGCTCGCATTGCGGTAAATGCTTCATGTCCTGGAGTATCAAGGAAGGTTATATGTTGTCCGTTTTCGAGTTCAACGTTGTATGCGCCAATATGTTGCGTTATACCTCCCGCCTCTCCCGCAATAACGTTCGTTTTGCGAATATAATCAAGCAACGAAGTTTTTCCGTGGTCAACGTGTCCCATAACAGCCACAACAGGTGCTCGCGACACAAGTAATTGCAAATCGGTATCTTCTTCGTTGCTAAGTGCCTCAACAATAGTTTGATTTACATATTCGGTTTTAAAACCAAATTCTTCGGCAACAATATTAATGGTTTCTTCGTCTAATCGTTGATTGATAGAAACGAACATCCCAATATTCATACAAGTTCCAATGACTTGATTTACAGGAATATCCATCAAAGCAGCGAGTTCGCTTACAGTAACAAATTCTGTGAGTTTGAGCGTTTTACTTTCTCCTGCCGCCCTTTGCAGTTCTTCTTGTTTGCGTCCTTGTGCCGTTGCACGTTTGTCGCGGCGATGTTTTACTCCCTTCCCAAATTTACTTCCGGTATTTTGTATTCGTGCAAGGGTTTCTTTAACTTGTTTATGAACCGTATCTTCACTAATTTCGTGTCGAAAGGTTTTTTTTATTTTGCCTCTTGACTGCCGTTCTTCTTTTGCAACAGAGTCAATATCAACTTTTTTACTTGTAAATCGTTCTCGTTTGCGCTTTATTGTTGTTTCTGTCGATTCAACGGCATTGTCTGCCTTACTTTTTTGCGTAGCAATTTTTCGCTGCTCCTCTTTTCTGATACGTTCCTCACGTTCACGACGTTTCTGCGAGTGCGATTTTGCCTTTGGGCGTGTATTTTGGTTTATTGTGTTGAGATCAATTTGTCCTACTACAACCGGAGTATTTTCAAGTTTGACATTAATTGGGATAAAATGACTTTCTGTTTTTTCCGGTAATTTTTCCTTATCGTTTGTCGAAGATTTGCCTATGGTCTTTTCTTCTCCCTCGTGCTGAATCCTTTCTTGCTCCTGCAGCATTCTTTTGCGCTTTCGTCGCTGGCGGTCGCGCTCGCGTTTGCGTTTTTTTTGATGTTGTTTGTTTAACAAACTGGTACTTCCAAGGTTTGTTTCTAATTTTTTTTCTTCATTACGCTTGTCTTTTTCTATTTGCGATTTTGTTATTTCAGCGTTTTTTTTCAGTTCGCGTTTTGCACGCTCTATTTTTTGCTCTTCCAAACGAATTTTTTCCAAATCAATAATGCGCGGTTTGTTACTTTCATTTTCCAATTTGTTAACAGTTTTCTGTTCTTTAGGAATATGAGTTGTTTGTTCTGTTGGAGGTTCGTTTATTTCTATTACAGTTTCGTTTTGTCCTGTATCTTTTTGTTCGTTTTTTTGTTGTTCGCTCTTCTTCTCGTGTTCTGTGTTTAGTTCGTTTTTTGAAGTAATATACCCTTCAAGCACAACGATTTCAACCTTATCCTTATCCGAACGTGCGCGTGATTTGCTTTCAGCTTCCAATTTGGCAGCCATATCCTTGTCATATTGTTTAGCAAGCAGCAAATGCAGTTCGTCCGAAATCTTTTCATTCGGATCGGCATTGATTGCATAACCTTTTTTTGCCAAAAAATCGACTGCAGTAGACATACCAACATTCAATTCCTTTATGGCTTTACTTAAACGTATGGGCATATTTTTACAAATTTTAAATTATGAATTAAGATTATACATAATTTATTATTTTTTATTATAAAACTAAAAAAAATTAAAATTAAAAAACAAATTATTCTATTTCAAATTCCGCATTTAGAATTTTAATTACGTCGTCAACAGTTTCTTCTTCAAGGTCAGCACGACTCATAAGTTCTTCTTTTGGAATGGCAAGCACAGATTTTGCCGTATCGCAACCGATAGATTTGAGCGTGTCGATAACCCATTGCTCTATTTCATCATTAAATTCGTCAATATAGATATCTTCAATCTCCTCGTCTTCAATGTCACGAAACACATCAAGAACGTAACCTGTCAGTTGTCCAGCTAGTTTGATATTAGTTCCACCTCTACCTATTGCTATCGACACTTCTTCCGGACGCACAAAAACTTCTGCCTTTTTGCTTTCTTCGTTGATACGAATTGAAGTAATTTTTGCTGGGCTAAGTGCACGCTGAATATACAAACTCGGATTTGTGGTGTAATTTATCACGTCAATATTTTCGTTACGCAGTTCACGAACAATTCCGTGAATACGCGAACCCTTAATGCCCACACAAGCGCCTACCGGATCTATGCGGTCGTCGTAACTTTCTACCGCTACTTTTGCACGTTCGCCGGGAATACGCACAACTTTTTTTATAGTAATTAATCCTTCTTGAATTTCAGGAATCTCAAGTTCAAAAAGCCGCTCCAAAAAAACAGGCGAAATTCGCGAAACAATAATCTTCGGATTATTATTCGTGTTTTCAACCAAAACTATAACAGCTTTCACATTGTCACCCTTACGATAAAAATCGGAAGGTATTTGTTCGCTTTTTGGCAAATAAAGTTCATTTCCTTCTTCGTCTAAAAGTAGCATTTCTTTTTTCCAAATCTGATACAATTCGCAACTTACAACTGTCCCAACCATTTCACTATATTTTGAATAAACACCATCTTTCTGTAAATCAAGTATTTTAGACGAAAGGGTTTGTCGCAAATTCAATATCGCCCGCCTTCCAAAACTCAAAAAATCCACATTATCTGTAAATTCCTCGCCTATTTGGTAGTCCTCATCAATTTTGCGTGCATCCGAAAGTGATACCTCAGTATTCGGGTTTTCAAGTTCATCGTCTGCAACGACTTCACGGTTACGATAAATTTCAAAATCACCTTTATCGGGGTTGATAATAACATCAAAATTTTTATCCGTACCGAACATTTTTGCAAGAACGTTTCGAAAAGATTCTTCCATTACGTTCATTAGAGTAATTCTATCTATGTTTTTCAGATCTTTAAATTCTGAAAAAGTGTCAATCATATTGACCGTTTTACGTGCCATAATTTACATATTTTTTATTCAAAATTTTCATAATTTAAAATATTGATAACAATTTTCAAATTATGAAAATTAAGATTCAATTATACTTTCAATAAATATTTTGTCGATTTAATATCTTGATAATCAAATGTAAGTTCCTCAAACATAACAATTTTTCGTTTCGCACCTTCTGGTTTTATTTTTTTCTCTACAACAATTGTAAAAGCGTTTTGGTCTGCATTTTTTAACATTCCTATAAGTTTTTGCCCATCTGATGTATATACTTCAACTTCCTTGCCTATGTTTTTAGTATATTGATTTACAACCTTAAAAGGCGTAGTCAATCCCGCCGAACCAACTTCGAGTTCATAATTTTCCTCGTTTTTGCCTAAATTTTTTTCAATGTAACGGCTCAAATCTTCACACATTTGAATGGTAACGCCAGAAAAACAGTCAATTTCGATAACGATTTTATTGTCGGCAGAAATATTCAAATCAACCAAAAATAGTTGAGTATTTTCTATAAGAAAATTGTTAATTATCTGATATATAATGTTTTTATCCATTCTTTTTTATTCAGTAAATAATAATTAAGGGGACTCAAAGTCCCCTTCTTACGGAAATTCGGCACAAAGGTAGTAATAATTTTATATATTCAAAAAAAAATATAAAAAAAATCAAAAAATATACTATTTTTGCATTTTTAAATTTTGCGATGGAAAAAATTACAATAAAAGATAAAAGTTTTCGGCTGTCAATTTCGGAGAATGAGGTTATACAGGCGGTAATCAATGTTGCCAAAAAGATGAACGAAGGGTTAAAAAATGTAGATCCACTGTTTATCTGCGTGTTGAATGGTGCTTTTATGTTTGCTGCCGATTTGATGAAATACATTAATTTCCCATGCGAAATTACTTTCATAAAACTTTCATCGTATCAGGGGCTGTATTCAACAGGCGAAGTCAAAGAAATAATTGGACTCAACGAAAGTGTTATCGGGCGTAATGTAGTAATTATTGAAGATATAGTTGATACGGGCGTAACGATGGAACGAATTTTGGAATCTCTCTCGAGCAAAGGCGTTCAAAGTGTTAAAATTGCCACTTTTCTGCAAAAACCTGATGCAATGACCAGAAAAATTACCGTAGATTATGTAGGAATAAAAATTCCGAACGATTTTATTGTAGGGTATGGACTCGATTACAACGGATATGGACGAAATTTAAGAGCAATATATACGGTTATTTAGTTTTTTATTCAAAATATTGTCCTACATAATATGCAATAAATTAAGTGTTTAATGTAAATGATTTGTATATTTTAAAATCGTTTAGTTATCAACACAAATTTTCTTACTACATTTGCAAGCGAAAATTTCATTATTTTTTTCCTTTTAATTCTAAAAAATTATGTCCGTTCATACAGAAGATACTCGCAAAGTAACAACGCAGCGGCTTTTGGAAATGAAGCAACGCTGCGAAAAAATAAGTATGCTCACCGCATACGACTATACTATGGCAGCGATAGTTGATGTGGCAGGAGTTGATGTGATTCTTGTAGGTGATTCTGCCTCAAATGTAGTGTGCGGTAATCTTACCACACTTCCTATTACGCTCGATCAGATGATTTTTATGGGAAAATCTGTTTTTAAAGCGGTGAATCGTGCACTCGTTGTTGTTGATATGCCGTTCGGCTCGTATCAGGGCAATCCGGTGAAAGCAGTTGCCTCTGCAATCCGAATTATGAAAGAGACGGGCGCAGACTGCATTAAAATGGAAGGAGGCGAGGAAATTCTCGAATCAGTTACTCGAATTATTTCTGCCGGTATTCCAATAATGGGGCATCTTGGACTTACACCGCAGTCAATCAACAAGTTTGGTTCGTATGCAGTTCGTGCCAAAGAAAATTTTGAAGCCGAAAAACTTGCGCGTGATGCTCATTTGCTTGAGCAGGCAGGTTGTTTTGCCATTGTTTTGGAAAAAATTCCTGCAATGCTTGGAAAGCGTGTTACCGAAGAATTGGATATTCCAATTATTGGTATAGGTGCTGGTAAGTATACTGATGGTCAAGTACTTGTATTACACGATATGCTCGGATTGACACAGGACTTCTCACCCCGATTTTTACGTCGCTATGCCGACATGAAAACTATTATGCAAAATGCACTACAACAATATGTTACAGATGTAAAAACAAATAGTTTTCCTAATGATAGCGAACAATATTAAGTTTTGTTGAAGCATAAATGGGAGGTATTTGCTACAAAATTCAATGTAAATCATTTTTTGTACTTTTACCGTAAATTTTTCCATAATGAGCAAAAATAAACTCGCAAAATTTGCTGAAATGGCTACTTTTCCGCACGTTATTCAGGTGCCTTCCAATGAAATTTTAAATGGAAAATTACCGAATTTTCAGGGAAAATGGCGAAAAAATATTTTCAAAAATTCAAATCCGATAGTTTTGGAACTCGGCTGCGGCAAAGGAGAATATACAGTTGAGTTGGCGGAAAAATATTCGGACATTAATTTTATTGGAGTAGATATTAAGGGGGCGCGAATGTGGACAGGTGCAAAAAAAAGTTTTGACAAAGCAATGAAAAATGTCGCCTTCATTCGCACTGATATTGAGATGATTAACAGATTTTTCGCAGTCGACGAGGTGAGCCAAATATGGCTTACTTTCCCCGACCCACAAATGAAAAAAGTGAATAAACGGCTTACTTCCACAAACTTTCTGCGACTTTATCAGCAATTTGTTGTAAATAATGGAATTATTCATTTAAAAACCGACAGTAATTTCCTTTTTACTTACACAAAAGAGACGCTTAAAATTAATGATTATCAAATAATTACACAAATTGACGATTTGTATGCTCAGCCGCTGCCTTCAAATGAACTTGGTATCAAAACGTTTTACGAACAGCAATGGTTATCTCGTTCAATATCAATTAAATATCTTTCATTCAAAATAGAGAAAAAAGAAAAATTCATTGAACCTGACATTGAGATAGAAAAAGATGATTATCACAGTTTTGGGCGCCGGGCATTATGATTTTTTTTCATTACAAATAATTATGTATTTTTGCCTTTAAATTTGAGCATAATACTTTATAAATCAATTAATATCAATTATAAATACTAAAAAACACTAAACGTTAAAATATTCAAAATGAAATTAAAATTAACTCGTCCGCTTATTTTTTTTGATATAGAAAGCACCGGAATAGATACGGTAAAAGACCGTATTGTTGAGATTTCTTACCTTAAAGTGTTCCCTGATGGGCACGAAGAGGCAAAAACTTATCGTTTAAATCCACAAATGCACATTCCACAGGCGGCAACAGAAATACATAATATTTCAGATGCGGATGTTGCTAACTGTCCTACTTTCAAGCAAATATCCCAGCAGTTGGAGCGCGATTTTACAAATTGCGACATCGCCGGATTTAACTCCAATCGCTTTGATGTGCCACTTCTTGCAGAGGAATTTATTCGCGCCGAATGCAATATTGACCTATCGCACAATAAAATGATTGACGTGCAGGTTGTATTTCACAAAATGGAACAGCGAACACTTGCTGCCGCTTATAAATTTTATTGCAACAAAAATCTCGAAAATGCTCACACCGCAGAAGCCGATACGCGGGCAACTTGCGAAATACTTATGGCTCAATTAGATAGATATCCGGAACTTGAAAATTCTACTAATTTTTTATCTAATTTTACTTATTATACAAAAAATGTTGATTTTGCAGGCAGAATTATTGAAAACGAAAAGGGAGAAATTGTCTTTAATTTTGGTAAATATAAGGGAATGAAAGTTTTAGATGTTTTTGAAATAGACCCTGGATATTATTCGTGGATTATCAATGGCGATTTTTCATTAAATACAAAAAAAATTATTACTTCGTTAAAATTGAACGCATTTAATAAATAATGGCACAATCATTGCTGCAAAAAAATACTTTTTGTTCAAATAACAAGTATTTTTCGGATGAAATTTTTTATAAAATCATTTTTTATAATAATTACGATACTCATTTTCAGTACGTTACAAATATTCGCACAAACAGATGAAAATGGAGTCGGGTCTGTACGGTCGCCCGAAACGGAGGCATTGCGGCAAACAGAACGAATGAAAACCGACCTGAACCTTACACCAACACAGGAAAAACTTGTTTATAATATCAATTTGAAATACGAAAAACAACGACAGCAATCTAATGACCGCCGCAAAGCAGTGGAACGCATCAAAAACAAAAATGATGAACTACAAAAAGTACTTACCGAACACCAATACGCCAAATTGCAGAGCAAAAGGTACAATCAGTCGGCACTGCACCGCCAGAGCAACGCATCCGAGCCTTCACCATAAAATTATTTATTTTTCATACTAATATCTTAATATTTAATATTTTACAGCATAAATTATTAGGATAAAAAACAAAATATCCGCAATGGGTAATTCATATTTTCAATTTAAAAAATTTACTGTTTTTCACAATTGTTGTACCTTTAAAGTTGGTGTCGATGGGGTTTTGCTTGGTGCGTGGGCAGACGTTGAAGGTATAACAAATGTGCTTGATGTTGGTACGGGAAGCGGTTTGATTGCCTTGATGATTGCCCAACGGAATTGTACGGCAAAGATTAAAGCCATTGATATTGACAATAATTCGGTTTTACAGGCACAGGAAAATTTTCGAAATTCCCAATTTTCTAACCGAATTTCGATAAAAAAAATCGATTTTAGAAAATTTTTATCTAAAAGGGAAAAATTTGACCTTGTAATTTGTAATCCGCCTTTTTTTGTAAATTCATTGCAATCTCCTGAAAATAAGCGAAATATTGCACGTCATTCTGTTTGTTTGACCCACGAAGAATTACTCACAAATGCCAAGAATTTACTTACCGAAGAAGGGAAAATTTCGATTATTTTACCTTTGGCAGAAGGTGAAAAAGCAAAAAATTTTGCACAAAAAATCGGATTGGCACTCAGTCGTTGCACAAAAGTTTTTCCAAAAGAAAATATGCCTGCCAAAAGAATTTTATTAGAATTTATATTAAATAAAAATAATGAAAATCAAACACTTACAGAAGATTTTCTACTTCTCGAAACCAAACAGCGTGGCATTTATACCAAAGAATATACAGAACTGGTAAAAGATTTTTATTTGAAAATGTAAAAAATATTAAGCGTACAAGTTGCCTGTCTTGCACAGTTTTAGATCCGAAAGCAACCTTTCAATATAACTGCCCAAATCTAATTATTTTGCAATTAAAACGTATCTCTTTTGCCAAAGTTAATAAATATTTTGTATTTTTGCGAATTCTGTTTTCTTATTTTTTAATTAATAATTTTATGCCATCATTTATTATTGAAGGAGGACATAATCTATCAGGCGAAATTACACCTCAGGGAGCAAAAAATGAGGCGTTGCAGGTGATTTGTGCTACGCTGCTGACAAAAGAAAAGGTTACAATAGCCAATATTCCTGACATTCTCGATGTTATGAATTTAATTGTTCTTCTGCGTGATTTAGGAGTGGAAATTGAGCAAATTTCGCCCCATGAGTATAGTTTTAAGGCAGAAAATATTAATTTGGATTATCTTAAAACCGAAAAATATCATAAACAGACATCGTCTCTGCGCGGTTCGGTAATGATTGTGGGACCGCTTTTGGCGCGTTACGGACTGGCGGAAATTCCCAAGCCCGGTGGTGATAAAATAGGCAGGAGAAGGTTAGATACTCATTTTATAGGAATTGAAAAACTCGGAGCGGTGTTCAACTACGACTCAAATAAGAAGGTATTTGAAATTCGTGGCAATAATCTGAATGGCGCCTATATTTTGCTTGACGAAGCATCTGTAACAGGTACTGCAAATGTAATAATGGCTTCAGTTTTTGCAAAAGGTATAACAACAATCTACAATGCAGCGTGCGAGCCATACGTACAGCAACTTTGCATAATGCTAAACGCTATGGGGGCAAAAATTAGAGGTATTGGTTCTAATTTACTGACAATTGAGGGGGTAACTTCACTTAAAGGATGCTCTCATCGCCTATTGCCTGATATGATTGAAGTGGGTAGTTTTATCGGAATGGCAGCAATGACATGTTCACATTTGACCATTAACAATGTGGATGTTAACCAGTTAGGTATTATTCCTGAAAGTTTCGCACGAATGGGGATAAAAATTATTAACAAAAAAAATAAAATTATCATTCCATCTCAATGCAAATATACAATAGAATCGTTTATTGATGGCTCAATAATGACAATATCTGATGCTCCTTGGCCAGGTCTTACACCCGACCTTTTGAGCGTCTTCCTTGTTGTAGCCACAAAAGCAATCGGCAGCGTACTGATTCATCAAAAAATGTTTGAGAGCCGACTTTTTTTTGTTGATAAACTTATAGATATGGGTGCACAAATTATTCTCTGTGACCCACACCGCGCCACTGTTATTGGGATGGGGAAAAATCTTCATTTACGGGCGGCAACAATGGTTTCACCTGATATCCGCGCAGGAATTGCATTGCTAATTGCCGCAATGTGTGCCGAAGGTACAAGTACAATCCATAATATAGAGCAAATTGACCGCGGATACGAACGAATTGACGAGCGCCTCAACGCCATCGGTGCAAAGATTATTAGAGTGTAAATTTCTGTCTTTTGCATTTTTTTATTGTTTAAACATTTGAAAAAATAATTCTTAATTTTTATGTATTATTTCAAAAATATGTTTTATCTTTGCGGCGAATTTTTAAACATTATTTTGTATGAAAAAAATTATCCTTTTTTTAACGGTTTTATGCTTTTGTACCTTTACAAACAAAGCAAATTCACAAACAAGCGGCACCTGTGGTACAAACCTTACATGGCAACTTACAGGTACATTTCCGGACCTTACCCTTACCATTAGTGGAACTGGTGCAATGCAAGATTTTCAGTGTAATTCTCAACCGTGGTATAGTATTAATGGCTATATTACAACAGTAACAATTAACACAGGAGTTACCACTATTGGAACTTGTGCTTTTTATAATTGCAGCAGATTAACATCGGTAACTATTTCTAATTCGGTTACTACGATAAGAGATGGTGCTTTTTATTATTGCAGCAGTTTAACATCGGTAACTATTCCCAATTCGGTTACTACGATTGGAGATTATGCTTTTTATTATTGCAGCAGTTTAACATCAGTAACTATTGGAAATTCGGTTACTACTATTGGAGATTATGCTTTTGATTATTGCAACAGCTTAACCGCAATAAATGTTGATGATAATAATCCAAATTACAGTTCTGATAATGGAGTATTATTTAACAAAAATAAAACAACCTTGATTCAATGTCCTGCAGGAAAATCTGGCGCTTACACTATTCCTAATTCGGTTACTGCAATAGGCAATTATGCTTTTAAGGGTTGCAGTGGCTTAACAGCAATAAATGTTGATAATAATAATCCAAATTACAGTTCCGATAATGGAGTATTATTCAATAAAAATAAAACAACTCTCATTCAATGTCCTGAAGGAAAATCAGGTGCTTATACTATCCCCAATTCGGTTACTGTGATAAGCGATTGGGCTTTTGCTGCTTGCAGTGGTTTAACATCAGTAACTATTACAGATTCTGTTACTGATATTGGAGGTGAAGCTTTTACAAATTGTCTCGGTTTAACAGGCACATTAATAATCCCAAATTCAGTTACAACTATTGGAGATGATGCTTTTAACTATTGCAGTGGTTTAACAACAGTAACTATTGGGAATTCGGTTACTACTATTGGATATGGTGCTTTTAATTATTGCAGTGGTTTAACAGGCACACTAACAATTCCTAACTCGGTTACTGCAATAGGCAATTATGCTTTTAATTATTGCAGTGGATTAACAGGCACATTGACAATTCCTAACTCGGTTATTACGATTGGACATAATGCTTTTTACTCTTGCAGTGGTTTAACAGAATTAATTATTGGAAATTCTGTTACGTCTATTGGTGATTATGCTTTTTATTGTTGCAGTGGTTTAACAGAATTGAATATTGGGAATTCTGTTACGTCTATTGGAAATTGGGCATTTACTGCCTGTGACAGATTAACCGATTCATTAACTATTCCTAATTCAGTTTTAACTATTGGTGACTATGCTTTTTACGATTGTAATGGATTAACATCATTAACTATTGGAAATTCAGTTACTACAATTGGAGAACAGGCGTTTTCCAATTGTAGCGGTTTAACCAGTGAATTAACAATTCCTAATTCGGTTATTACCATAGGTGATTGGGCTTTTCTGGAATGCAGCGGATTAACATCATTAACTATTGGAAATTCAGTTACTGCTATTGGAAAAGCAGTTTTTTATAAATGTGGTGGTTTAACCGGTGAATTAACAATTCCTAATTCGGTTTCTTCTATTGGATATGCGGCTTTTCAGGAATGCAGTGGATTAACATCAGTAACTATTGGAAATTCGGTTACTACTATTGGAGACCAGGCTTTTATGATATGTAGCGGATTAACATCAGTAACTATTGGAAATTCGGTTACTACTATTGGAAAAGCGGCTTTTGCCGATTGTAGCGGATTAACAGGTGAATTAACCATTCCCAATTCGGTTATTTCTATTGAATATGCGGCTTTTGAATATTGCAGCAGTTTAACATCTATCACCTGTTTAAAAAGTACCCCTCCTGTACCTCAGCTTGGCTACTTTGTTTTTCAGAATGTACCATCTTCTATCCCCGTATACATTGCCTGCGGTATGGAAACATACTATGAAAACTCGGCTTGGGCAAATTATTTTAGTAATTTTCAAGAACCACCTGTAAGTAATACAATCACCGTTCAAAGCAATGATAACACAATGGGTAGTGCGAGTGTCACGCAGCAGCCCACATGTGCAAGCAATGAAGCAGTAATTCAGGCAACAGCAAACACAGGTTATCAATTCGTAAAGTGGAGTGACAATAATACTGATAATCCGCGTACGTTATCGGTTATGCAAAATATTACCCTTACTGCAATATTTGAAGTTGCAGCTGGTATAGATGATATTGAATACAATCAACTTACTCTCTACCCCAACCCAACCGATTATGAATTAAAAATTTCCAATTACAACTTAGGAAATGGTGACTATACTATTTTCAGCATATCGGGGCAAGTGGTTATGCAGGGAAAATTAGCAGGCGAGGCAACAACAATAAATGTAGAAAAATTGACAAGCGGCGTTTATTTCCTCAAATCAGGAAATAGAACAGGGAAATTTGTAAAAGAATAATACTTATCCTCTGTGTCAATGGCAAGACAATTTTAGACCTGTTACGTTTTTAAAATGTAACAGGTCTTTTTTCAATCCGAAATCTAAAATCAAGTTATATCTTTCTTCTATAAATCCAATCAAGTATCCATTAAAACCCCTGTTAACAGCAATAACTTTAGCGTAAGCGCATGATTTCATTTGCCTGCCACAGCAGGAGCGACGCGGTTTGCGCCTTAAAATATGCGATTTTCTTCTGCGAGTTTGGTCTTTCGTTTGTAAGAAAGGCATT
>Ga0123357_10004947_pt1 | contig 15816 bp, 17 predicted proteins | sample TergutEmb28metaG_FD_89873 | JGI IMG/M metagenome (GOLD analysis project Ga0123357, IMG submission 89873) | Embiratermes neotenicus P4 segment gut microbial communities from Petit-Saut dam, French Guiana - Emb289 P4 | ecosystem: Host-associated > Arthropoda: Insects > Digestive system > Gut ... | reverse complement strand
TTATCGGTTTAATCCCAAAAATGTTTTATATGGCTCGGTTGCAGTCGCTCATCGCGAACCCAACTGGGATAATTACACCGATGCCGGAACGAATGAGGTTCCCCGTCCGGAACGTTTGACCGACTACGAACTTGGGTATCAATTCAATACCGGCAATTGGGCGTTCAGCGCTAACCTGTATTACATGAAGTATAAAGATCAGTTGGTTTTGAACGGAAAAATCAATCCAATTGGCGAGGCTTTAACATCGAATGTGCCGGACAGCTACCGGACAGGAATCGAATTGACTGCCGGAGTGCGCATCGTTCCCTGTTTGGAATGGAACGGCAATTTGACGTTGAGCCAAAACAAAATAAAAAATTATACAGAGTATGTCCCTGTTTACGATAGCGATGGAAATGCGGAACCGGTTCAGCAAGCCAATTATTACGGAACGGCGAATATTGCGTTTTCGCCCGACATCATTGCCAACAGTTTGTTTACATTTAAGTACAAATCGTTCACTGCCGGATTTCATTCAAATTATGTCGGCAAACAGTATCTTGACAATACCGGCAGAACAGATGCCAACGAAGCGGATACACGGAAAAAAGAGCGTAGCATCGGCGCTTATTTTGTGAATAATTTGCGTTTAAGTTATGATTTCGGAAAGCATGTATCCGTCAATTTATCCATCAATAATTTATTTAATGAGCAATATGAAACGAACGGCTGGGTTTGGTCTTGCTATTACCGCCAACCCTGCGGCAGTCTGGAGCCTTATACCGAAAAGAGTTATTTTCCGCAAGCGGGGATTAATGTGTTGGCGAATGTGGCGCTGAGGTTTTAATTAGCCTTGTCCCGTCTTCCTGCTCAACTATATCTACCCAAACGGTATCGGCGGGCAGCAGCGATTCTACTTTTTCGGGCCACTCAATAAAACACAATGAGCCACTGTTGAAATAATCCTCAGCGCCTATATTTACCGCCTCTTGAACAGAATTAATCCGGTAGAAATCAAAATGATAAATAGTTTCTCCGGTTGTATCCGATTCATATACATTGATGATGGCAAACGAAGGACTGTTGACCGTTTCCGAAACGCCTAACGCTTCGCATACCGCTTTGATAAAAGTCGTCTTCCCTGCGCCCATTTTTCCTCTGAAAGCAAAAACAGTACGGTTACCCATTTGTTGTATAAACTCTTTTGCTGCGCTTCCGATTAAAGCGAGATTTTTAATTTCAATCATATAATTGTCAAGTTAAAGGTATACATAAACATGGATTTTAATGAATTAATTCTAATCTTCTTTCGCGGTTGAATTCCTAATTCTTCGCAACCTTCCAAATAACTTTCTATCGCATTTCTAAAATCCTCTTCTAATTCATCAACTGTATTTCCTTCGTATGTAATACAATCTTTCGTCATCCCGAGAACTTTACCATAAAGACATTTATCTTCTTTGCTGTACTCAACGCTTCCGTAATACCCTTTATATTCAAGATTGCTCATTATCTTTTGTACTCATCACAAATAATTTTTATGCAAAAGTAACTGTTTTCAGTTGCAAAAACAAATATGGAAAAAAATGGTTAAGAAGAAATTTGAAGCGCAATGAAATTATTTTGTGGAAATAGAGTACAGTTGAATTTTTCATGTCAAATGAACTACCTCGCTCTCGGAGAGAGCCAACCTGCCTAAGCAGTATCCTGAAGGATACTGTATCAAAGGTATATACACCTCGCATCCCGCCTGCGTAGCAGGCAAACCTGACATGCACTATCCTCTGTAAGTATGCCTGCTACGCAGGCAGTAGAAAAGATAGGTGTATCTTTGCAATACAGCATCCTGAGGATGCTGCTTAGGCAGGTTGGCTCTCTTCGAGAGCAATGGTATAAAATCTTTCGTTATGATAATAAAAAACTCAATCCATGCTTTTTTTTATAGCGCTTCAAATTTCTTCTTAACCTGTATTTTTCGCTTTTTTTATTTGTTAAATCTTAAAGAATGATACCAAAATGCAATGTTATTGCACAATTTTAACTTAACTTTGCAGCCATTATGATGACAAAGAAAGAAGAAATAGTAATGTATGGAGAATCGTACCTCTTCGCTTTTGGCAAAGACCGGTCATTTTTCTTTAATAATGATTTTGATACAATTCTTTACTTTTTAAATGAGAATTATTTCTGCGAGGGTTTATATTACAGAACAAAGTTGCTTTCCACATTACTTCATAATGATTCCCTTATCCTGCCGGATAAAAAACAAAGAAAAGATTTTCTCGAAAAGTCGGAAAAAATTAATGTATATCTTAAACAACTTCCAATATAAGTCCTAACAGTTTTACATTTCTGATGGCAACAGAAGTATCTTTTGATAAATAACTTCTTAATTTTGTTATGAATACGTCAAGGCTTCGCGAAGCAAATACATTATCCTGTTTTCCCCAAAAGCTATTAAGAATATCATCTCTTTTCACGACTTCTCCCTTATGTTGCGCAAGCAATTCGAGGATTTGCGATTCGCGGGCGGTCAGTTCTGTTTTTTCAGAATTGTTGAAAGTCAAGGTAAGACTTTTAGGATCAAAGTCATATTTTCCAATTTGATATACTGCATTTTTCAATGTCGTCCTGCCTTTGTTTCTCATGTCAAGTAATGCTTTGATGTGGGCGTCAAGTTCTTCAGGCGAGTATGGTTTTTTGATGTAATTATTAGCGCCCATTTCATAACCCACAGTAACATTTTTAGAACTGGTTTTACCGGTAGCTAAAATTATCGGCACATCCAAATCGGTCTGTCTTATTGTTTTGACCAATTCATAACCATCCATCACCGGCATTTCAATATCCGACACGATAATATCCGGTGCGAAAGAATGATATTTTTCAAGACCTTCTTTTCCATTCACTGCTATTTCTACTTTATAACCGCCAATCATATCTTCCAAGCTGCATTTCATTATATAGCTCAGACTCTCTTCGTCTTCAATCAGTAATAGTTTTATCGTTTTCATTATTTTATGATTATGTCATTGCGGACTTGATCCGCAATCCCCTGTCGGTAAGTTAATTATAAATTCGCTGTATGAGCCTAATCTGCTGTTCACATTTATCGTTCCTCCATGGGCTTTGATTACTTGCTCCACAAAGTTCAGCCCCAATCCGAAACCGCTTATTTTAGTTTTACTGCTTATAACTGCCATCGAGCGTTCAAATTTTTGAAAGATTTTCTTTTGGTCTTTTTCTGCAATGCCGATTCCCAAGTCCTTAAAACATATCTGAGTCGCATTTCCTTTTTGAACGCTGGTAATTGTTATATCTGCATCTTCATTTTCTTTTGAATACTTGATGGCATTTTCTATCAGATTGTCGAAAGCTTCATAAATATAGTGCCTGTCGGCATCAATGGTTTCAACGCCATTTAACTCAATATGAAAATGAACCGGTTTAGTTGTATTTGATTGGTACTTATCAGTTAAATCGGTTAATAAATCGGGGAGATTAACAGGCGTTTTTGATATGACCGCTTTTTCATTTTCTAAATTGGCTACTTCCAAAACTTTGTTTGCCAATCGAAGAATACGCTCGCTGTCTTTCGTAATGTAAGAATAAAAGTGCTCCTTCATTTCCGGCTTATCATCAAACTTGCCGCTTTTCAACGCATTAATGCCAGCAACAATAGACGAAATCGGATTCTTCAAATCATGAATCATTGAATGAGTAAAATCCTGCCTGTGTTTGGCTATTGTGTCCTGTCTGTTAATAATAACTATCTGCCATATTAGACTGTAAGCAATAAATATTACAACTACGATGGAACCTATAAGCAATAAAAGCATTTTACCAAATATGATTTTATATGGCGAAGCAACGACGAGAGTAATATAGTCAGGATTTATGTTCCGTAATTGAATGGTTTCCTTGTATGCAAGATGCTTACTAATAGGTTTGGATACATTACTGATGAAATCTGTTTGCTTACCTAATGAATCAGTTATTGTGAATGAATAATTCAAATGTTTATAATTTTTTATACTCTCCTCGTTGAATATACTATCCAATTTTTCCAAAGAAATAGGATAATTAGTTGAACTCTCTTTATAAATAAAATCTTGAAAAAACCTATTATTTGTATAGCGATCATTTTTTGGATGGAACCCTACTACTGTTTTCCCCTCCCAATCCTTTTTTCTTGAAGGGTTGTCTAAACGTAGTCTCACTTCTCTTTCAACAGAAAGAATAAACAGTTCACTTACATTTTTCTTGAAATCATAGTCTAAAAGATGGTAAGTATTATAAAGCCATATTCCCTGTAAACAAAGGATTGAAATGAGGGCTAATAATGTAATGATTCGAATATATTTGTTTTTCATACTTAATAAATGTTTATTTCAATCGCAAAGGTAATAACAATAAATGATATTTAAAAAAATAGAATTCACAATAAATGGGATAAATAAACTTTGTTTTATAAATTTTTTAACGATTACATAACATCACATCATCTTATTACAAAAAAAATAACAATTCCGTAACTTTAAATCGCTTTTAAATAACTCATTTATAACTTATTTCATTATACTTTTGTTGCATGAATAATAAACATAAATAATTATAAAATTTTAAAACTATGGATACGAAATTAAATGTGTTAGAATCAAATTTTGAAGAGATTGGAATAATCGAATTAGAAAAAAACGAAGCTATGGAAATTGAAGGTGGAGGACATTTAGCTCAAGTAAATGGTGAATTTATATGGGTAGAAGATTAATTATCCATGAGTGATTAGAATCGGTAGGTCGTATTTTATAAGAACCACCGATTTTTCACTCTGAAAAAATAACAATTCGATAACTTTAAATAAGTTTTTAATAACTCATTATCTCATAAATACATAATAACTTTGCAGCAATAAATATTAATAGTAATAAACAACATTAAAACAGTTAAAATTATGGAAACGATGACAAAAAAACAGCTAAACAGAAAATTATTTGAAGATGAATTTTCTGATGATTTATTGGGACATGCAGCAATCCTTTCGATGGATGAATTTGATTCGACTTTTGATAGAGATTTGCTCTCCGGTCATGACCTGATTGACTTGGATGGCGCGTTTGAAGAAGACTGCATTTGTTTAGACAGCTTAATAGCTTCTCGAATGATAGATTTTAATTAGAATTATGACGGCAAAAAAGGTTACAAATTTCATGCAATAATAGATAAAGATTATGAACATTATTCCTTCAGAATTTATAAAAGACAGCATTGACTCCTATATTGTCAAATACTCGACTACTTCTCAAAAAATATATTGGGTTGTATTGATTGCAGTCGTAGCATCGCTCATTGCTTTGCCTTTTATTTATGTGAATGTGTCGGTACAGGAATCAGGAATCATTCGCCCGATGGTTGAAAAAACAGAAATCAGAGCCAATATTTCTGAATTGGTAGATTCTGTTTATGTCAAAGAAGGTCAGACGGTAAATAGGGGTGATACAATACTTGTTTTTCGCCAGTCTTCTCCCGAATATCAAATCCAATATCAACAAAAGCGAATCAACGATTTTCAGGCGCATATCAGTGATTTATATATATTGGCTAAAGGAGACAAGCCCCAAGTATTCAATTCTGTAACCCGACAGCAAGAGTACGCTTATTACATTCAGCAAAAAAATGAAAGTGAAACTACATTGGCTAAAGCAAAGAAAGATTTGGATCGTACCCAACAGCTATTCGATAAAAAAGTGGTTTCGGAAGAAGAATATGAAAAATCACAATATGATTATAACAATGCTAAAAACGCTTTAGCAACATTAAAGGATAATCAGCTCAGCAAATGGCAAAGCGATTTAAACGGATATACCAACTCATTGGAAGAAATGCGAATGTCAATGAAGCAGGAACAACGCAACAAAGACTTGTACGTGGTTACAAGTCCGGTAAGCGGAACGCTTGATCAGTTCAGAGGAATTTATAAAAGCAGCAGCATTCAGTCGGGAAGCCTTTTAGCTATAGTCAGTCCCGATTCAACGCTTTATGCTGAAGTATATGTATCACCCCGAAACATTGGATATATTTATAAAGGAATGTCGGTTAACATTCAGGTAATCTCATTTAATTATAACGAATGGGGAACAGTTCCGGGAGAAGTTACCGAAATTTCGTCCGATTTTTTGACAGACAATTCCGGAAATGAAAGTTTTTATAAAGTGAAATGCAATCTTGAAAAAAACAGTCTGGTACGCAAAAACGGAGTAACAGGAAAGTTAAAAAAAGGAATGAATGTTACGTCGCATTTTATGATTACCGAACGGTCGCTTTTCGATTTGCTGTACCAAAAAATGGATGATTGGGCTAACCCAACGCAATACAATAACAACAATCAAATTGTTCAAAAATGAAAAAAGAAATAAACATAAAGCAGCATGATATAACCGATTGTGGAGCTGCATGCCTTGCATCCATAGCCGCGCATTACGGACTTAATTTTCCAATCGCACGCATTCGCCAATATGCTTTTACGGATAAAAAAGGAACGAACGTATTAGGAATGATTGAAGCTGCAAATAAATTGGGATTAGATGCAAAAGGCGTTAGAGGTCCTTTTGAAAGTCTGCATAACATACCGCTGCCAGCTGTAGCGCATGTCATTGTAAAAGAAACACTGCACCATTTCGTCGTTATTTACAGGGTAACAAAAGAATACATTTTAGTAATGGATCCGGGAGAAGAAAAACTTATAAAGAAAAGCGCCGACGAATTTAAGAAAGAATGGACTGGAATACTGATACTTATCCGTCCAAATGAAACTTTTGAAAAGGGGAACTTGAAAAGAAGCACATTGAGGAGTTTTATGGACTTATTGCTTCCACATAAGAGCGTTATGACTCAAGCGCTGTTCGGCGCAGTAATATACAGTATTCTTGGACTTTCAACAGCGGTTTACGTCGGGAAAATAACCGATTACGTTTTGGTAGATCAGAACATTAATCTGCTTAATCTGATGGGTATCGTTATGATTCTGATTATTATTTTGCGTGCATTTATAGGGGCGATGAAAAGCATATTAGCTCTTAAAACAGGGCAACGGATAGACGCCTCTCTGATTTTGGGTTATTACAAGCATTTGCTCACTTTGCCACAGCAATTTTTTGATACAATGCGGGTTGGAGAAATCATATCCCGCGTGAATGACGCTGTGAAAATTCGTGTGTTTATCAATAATGTTTCTTTGGATTTGGTGGTCAATTTTCTAATCCTTGTTTTTACGCTCGGACTGATGCTTGTCTATTCATGGAAACTGTCGGTAATCACATTATTGTCCGCCCCGCTGTTTCTTTTGATTTATGTTTTATTCAACAAATTGAATAAGAAGTATCAGCGTAAAATCATGGAAAGCAGCGCAGATTTGGAAGCGCATCTGGTTGAATCGTTAAATTCCGTTTCCACAATTAAACGGTTTGGCATTGAACAATTTGCCAATCTGAAAACTGAAATGCGCTTTGTGCATCTTATAAAAAACACGTATATGAGCATTTATGGCTCAATAATGGCAAATGGTGGAATCGAATTTGTTTCGACCGGAATCACAGTTGCTTTACTTTGGGCAGGAAGTACCTATGTTATTAATCGTGAATTGACTCCCGGAACATTGATGCTTTTTTATTCATTAATTGGGTATATATTGGGTCCTGTAGGGAAATTGATTTCATCCAATCAAACCATTCAGGATGCAATGATAGCAGCCGATCGCTTGTTTCAGATTATGGACTTGGAACGCGAGGAAGAAGAAACGAAAAAAATCAGTCTGGAACGCGATATGATTGGAGATATTCGATTTGAAAATGTCGCATTTCGCTACGGTTCCCGAAAACAGGTGTTTGAATCTTTGAATTTGGTTATTGCCAAAGGACAAACGACTGCCATTGTCGGGGAAAGCGGTTCCGGCAAAACGACTCTGATTTCTTTATTACAACATCTTTATCCTATCCAAAAGGGAAATATTAATATTGGAAGTTATACAATTTCGCAAGTCAGCAATGAAAGTTTGAGACGATTGGTTGGTTCTGTACCTCAACAAATAGAATTGTTTGCCGGCTCAATAATTGAAAATATTGCTATTGGCGACTTAGACCCTGATATGAAAAAAATAGCTGAATTAAGCGAGCAGTTGGGAATAAGGGAATTTATTGAAAAACTCCCTAATTCATACCTGACGCCAATCGGCGAACATGGAGTTTCACTTTCGGGTGGGGAAAGACAACGAATTGCTATTGCGAGGGCATTATACAAAAATCCTGAAATTCTGATTTTTGATGAAGCAACTTCGTCGCTGGATTCAATTTCAGAAAAATTTGTGAAAAAGACATTGAATGATTTGGCGCAACAGGGGAAAACAATCATTGTTATTGCGCATCGTTTAAGTACGGTAAAAAATGCCGACAGGATTGTTGTACTCGAAGATGGAAAAATGATGGAATCCGGCAATCATCAGGAATTACTTGAAAAAGAAGGAATATACTACAAATTGTGGAAAGAACAGTTTGATCAAATTTGAATCGTATGAAAACAATAGAAAAACTAATCATCTTATCCATTTTTATAGCTGTGCAGATTTCATTATCTGCACAGGGAAAATGGACGCTTTCGATGTGCATAGATCAGGCATTGAAAAGCAACACAGATATCAAACGGCAGGCAGTACAAGTTACAAAACAGGATATACAGGTTCAGACCGACAAGTACAGTCGTTTACCAAATTTGGTAGCAAGCAGTACGCAGCAGTTGAATTTCGGGCGTTCATTGAATAATGATAACACTTATGTCAATATGAACTCTCAAACGTCAGTATTTTATTTAGATGCACAAGTTCCGATATTTACCGGCTTTAATATTCCAAACACAATTTCGCAGCACAAGCTGGAACTGAAAGCATATAAGGAAAACTTATCAAAAATCCAAAATGATATACAGTTACAAGTAGTAACCTGTTATTATCAAGTATTGCTTAACAAAGAGATTGATGCAATAGCTGCCGAACAAATAAAATTAAGTAAAGAATTGGAAGATATGACTCAAATTTTAGTCAGTCACGGAAAGGCTCCCGGCTCTCAATTGTTGGAAGTTCAGGCGCAAGTATCCAATGACGAATTGCAGGAAGTTCAAGCAAACAACACTCTGCGCCTCTCAATCATTGATTTAATTCAACTGATGGAATTAAAGCAATATGAAAATTTTGATATTGCAACTATTGAACCCGACAGTATATTTCAATTGCCCGAAAAACCGGATGATTTGTTTGAAACGGCAAACCAAATCATGCCGGAAGTTAAAAGCGCATCCTACATTGTAAAAAGTAAGGAAAAGGCTGTAAAAGTAGCCCAATCAGGATTTTATCCGACTGTATCATTACAGGGTGAAATCAATAGCGGATATTATCACTACAGCAATTTTAGTAATACACCGTTTAAAAGTCAATTTAATAATAATCTTCAAAAGATAGTTTATCTTTCAATACAAATACCTCTTTTTAACCGATTTAGTACAAGGAACGCCGTTCGTATGGCAAAAAAAGATTTGGACGACAGCCGGTTAATTGCTGAAAATACGCGAAAAACATTGTATAAGCAAATTCAAAAAGTATATTATGATGCTGTTTCTGCAAAAGAAAAATATGTATCAACTCAAAAGGCAATCGCATCCAATACGGAAGCTATGCGCTATGCCCAAGAAAAATACAATGCAGGAAGAAGTACAACTTATGAATTTAATGAAGCAAAGATGAAACTGATTAACGGTTTATCGGATCAAGTTCAAGCCAAATATGAATTTATGCTGCAAAAATATTTGCTTGACTTTTATTCCGGAAATACAGAAGAATAATAATAAACTTAAAAAATATACAACTATGCTAATCTTTGAAGCAATCGAACGTTTGGAACGCATTCACAAACTTATTCAACTGAATGCGACAGGTACGCCGGAAGAATTTGCCGAAAAACTTCATCTTGGGAAAAGGCAAGTATATAACATCTTGGATGAATTTAGAGGATTCGGCGCTGATATTAAGTATAACCGAATGAGAAGTACATTTTATTACAACAATGATTTTGATGTTACTGTAAGAATAAATGTGAACAAATTAACAAATCAGGAGCAAAGAGCTGTATATGCAGGATATTATGAAAATAATTCATTTAGTGTAATGCCATTGCACAAACAATCTGTTACTTTGCAGCTATCAAATGATAATAATTTATTAATTAATAATTTAAAATAAAAAATGAGTATGAAAACAAGTATTTTAAGAACAGCATGTTTTGTATTCGTCATTGTATTGGCGAATGGATTTGTAACAAAAGCGCAGGAATCATTTTGTAATACAAAGTGGGAGAATGGAAAAGTGGTTTCAAAAACCAAGTATGAAATGGGCGATTACGGTATGTTTGAACCGAAATTTGAAATAAAATTTGCTTATGACAAAGAAGGAAACTTTTTGGAAAAAGAAGTAAGCGTATGTAATCCGAAATATGATTTTAACGATAAAACAGGCAGGTGGGAACCCGATTGCAGTGAAAAAAACTGGACGCCTCAATATCGTATTTTGCAAAAAAAGGATTTGGCGAGCAATTTTATTTCTGTAGAATTATATCTTTGGAATACAAAGGAAAAATCTTATAATGCGCCGACAGAAACAATGATTTACCAGACTAAAGATTCTAACCACTTTAATTACCTTGCATTTACGAGAGGAAACAAATATGATGAAGTGGCGAATCTGATCAATTATGATAAAGAATTGCTGGCGAGATTAGGTAAATAAAAACACATTTTTCCCACAAAGGCACAAGTAGCGCTAACATCACTGTGAATACAACCGTAAACAAATTTTGATTTCTTCAGGATGAAAAAAGTTTATCAATCAATTGAAATTATCTGCTTAGTGCAATACCATTTCACTCCGGAGTCATACCTTTGTTGCATAAAAGGAAAAGGTTAAGAAGAAGTCAAATAGTAACAAAGAAAATGAAAAGTTTTGAAAAAGTAGCAAAGTGCAATACCATTGCATAAACAGTCAGTAACTTTGTCAAAGTAAAAAAGAAAAAGGTTCTCCTGAACCTCAATCAGGGAAGCGGAAGCCGAAAAGCTTGGATAGAGTAAGCAAAAAAAATAATTAATTTTATAATTTATGAACCATTTAGAGTTAAACGCGTATGGCGTAGTGGAAATGAACCAACAAGAAATGTTGAATGTTGAAGGTGGTAATGTAATCTGTGCTATTGCGAAAGTTGCAAAAGCAATAGCTGGATTTGTAGTAGCTGTGGCAGATGCAATAATCGGCAGTTGTGGTTGTGACAAATAAAAATGGCACATTTCAAAATGAACTGTTTCAAAAACTTGAAACAGTTCATTTTAATATGTATAGTTATGAAACAGAAACGATATTATTTATTTCTATCCTGTGTTAGTTTTTTTGTTGCTATTAATACATCCTGCTCGTTTTATAAATTGATAAAACACAATAACGAACAGAATACTATGTTATCAAACTCCTTTAAGATAGAAAAAACGCTGGAAATTGATTCTAATGGCTATTATTGTATTCGCGGGCTAATCAATAATCACAATGATCTTGATTTTATCATTGATACAAGAGCCACTTGTCTAATGAAGGCAGAGGATTTAGAACGTTTACAAGCAAAGTATTGGACAAATCTCCCTATAAAATCAAAGAATTTCTGGGGGCAAAGAAATGAAACAAGTTTATTTATCTTTGATAGTTTTGAAATACCTCCTTTACCGTTCGGAAAAACGTTTTTTAGAAAAATTACAAATGAAGATAAAATTCATAAAATTCTGTATAAAAACATTTTAGGTAATAATGTTTTATCTTTACTCAATTGGAAATTTTCGGCGGATGATGGAAAAATGGTTTTATTTTCTAAAAGAGACAGTATTTTGTTAAAAATAGAAGCCTCCGGTTTCATAAAAATAAAAAATGGAATAGGAAATTCTCTCCAAAATCCTGTAAAGTTAATCATTCCGATCGGACAAAATTCAAGCATGTTTCAATTTGATTTAGGATACAGCGGTGAAATAAGGGTCAACAAAAAAACATTTGCTTATTTATCCCATATTATTCCCTACAAAAAAATCCTGACCTACAATACGAACGATACAACATACCTTTTTGAAAAAATCAATATCAAGTGGGATTCCATTATTGTCCCTTCTTGTCAAATTGTTCATGATCCTGAAGTTAATATGAACTTAATAGGAGCAGTATTTATGCATAGGTTTAATTTTATTTTGGCATACGAAGACCCTACAGAAAAACAAAGTTCATGGAAACTACCTCCAAACAATTTATATATACAGCCATCAAAAAAATTCTATGAAATTAAAAACATCCCATACATATCTGATTTTGGATTTAATATAAGAACTATTGATAGCGTTGTTATTGTTTCTAGGTTAGAAATTAATGGATTAGCTGAATCAGCAGGACTAAAAATACGGGATAATATACTCAGTATTGATAATGGAATTTTCGATATTTGCAATCCGGTCGATAATAATAAATTTATTGAATATCTTGCAAATAAAAAAGAGGTTATGGTAAAAATAAAAAGAGGAAAGAATGTAATGGATATTTTTATTCACAAATAAACTGTGTTTGAATGAATTACAGGAAAAGAAAGAAACTGATGTAGCATTACTTTATAAACTATAAAAATAAATTTATAATTAATATGATCCTGTTCAAACAAATAGAACTTTTGCAGCGAATACACAAACTCATTGATTCGTCTTGTACCGGCACCCCAAGCGAATTTGCTCAACGGATGAGAATCAGCGAACGGCATTTGCGCGAGATTATTGATGAAATGAAAGACTTGGGAGCGCCGATTGATTATTCTCGCCGGAGCGAAACCTATCATTATAGCGAACCTTTTGAAATAGATGTTTCCTGCACTTTCCGGCGATTATCCGACAATGAGAAAAAAAATATGTCAGCAGGAATCCCACTTTTGACAAATTTTTTCTTTACGGCTTTTTTGTCGCCGTGAATACTACTAACTTTGTCGTATCGAACGAATTTTTTGAGTGCACGCAAAAGATTTGGGAGATTTGCAGGCAAAAATTGTTTGCAATATATTATTAATTATTTAATTTTGTAATAAAATGAAAAATTTAGATTTAAACGCTTATGGCGTAGAGGAAATGAGTCAAAGTCAAATGCAAGAAACTAGAGGCGGTTTTTTTGGACTTGTTTTTAGTATAATTCTATGTGCGGCTGTTTATGTTCTAAGCCTTATTACGGGTGATTAATCCGGCAAGATGTTTACAATTTAGATTATTTCCTCTATTTTATTATTATATAATAAAATAGAGGAAATAAATAATATGTTTAATTATGAGAACTATACTAATTACTATTTTTGCACAGATAACAATTAATTTGTTTTCTCAAGTGATTCATGTATCAGGGACAGCGCTTAATAGCGAGACACAGCAGCCTGTTCCCAACGTGAGTATTTTCACTGAAGATAATAAAACTGGAACGATCTCTACGCTAAAAGGAAAATTTTCTCTTGACATTCCATCCTTCAAGTCCAGCAGTTATCTTTATTTTAGAAATATTGAATATGAAACAGATAGTTTGTTGATTTCAAAGATAGTCAATCCGCTATCCATTCAATTAATCCCCAAAACGTATTTGTTGAAGGAAGTTTATATTATGTCGGATAGCACATTACGTGCTTTATTGAGGAAAGCATACAATAAAATTTCGGAAAATTATCCTGATCAACCAACTCGTTACGAAGGATTTTTCCAAACAAGCGTTTTGCAAAACGACAGTTTGGTAGAATTGATAGAGGCAGAATTAGCTGTTTATAAAGAATCTTATGCGAAGACAAGAGAAATGCCCGGACAGATACAGATAATAAAATCCAGAATGAAGCAACTTCAAAATAATAGGGTAGGGGTTGTCGGTGGAGCTTTCATTCCGATAAATGGAGATGTGGTATTGAATCGTGAAAATTACATATCTCCTGCAAAAATGAAATATTTTAAATATGATTTTTTAGGCATTAAAAACTATTCCGGTAGAGATTGCTATGAAATAGCATTCAATCCTGTAAACAAGGATAGCGCTAATATACAAGGAAATATGCTGATTGACACGAAAACCTTATCTTATGTGCGTTTTGAACTGAATACCACAAATCAAAAAAATACTCGCAACTTAATAGGCATGATAAGCCCGACAGAAGAAAAAATTAGTATTATTTATGAACAGAACAAAGAGAAATGGTATCTAAAACAAATTTCTTCTCGAAATAAATACGACAATATACGTTTGCCTAATCCTTTGTTTTCAAGTGCTGATTTTATAACAACTTATATACAAACAGATTCTGTACGCCCCATTTCGGTTGAAAAGCGATTGGAATACATGGAACCTATCGAAGCAAAAACGGAAAAATATAATCCGAAAGCTTGGACAGATTATGATATTCTTACAAATGAAAATAAGGAACAATCCGGATTTCAATTTTCAACGGACGAAGCATCTTCTATTTATAATCGAAAAGATTCGAAAAAGAAAACGTCGTTTACTGAAACCATGATTAAAATCGTACCGAAATTAAAATTAGGTTACGGTTTAAGTTTTGATTTTGATAAGCAATTAATACTTTATCAAGTACTGATTGGATATAAATTCAATAAAGTGTGGAATATTCAATGGCAAGAAACAAAAGATCTTTTTGCTAAAAATGCGAAATATGACGAAAATAGATTGGGGGTTGAATTTCAGAAAAATATAAACAAAGCGGGTTATCCTGTGTTTTTAGGAACTTCTCTTTGGATTTCCGACAACCGCTTTAGCAATAAATTCGAATCCGGCAGGCAACAAGCTATTGTGCCTCAATTATCTTTATCGAAACGAACAAGTAGATATATCACGATAGAATTATTTGCAAATTATTATTTTTCAATTCATTCGGATAATAACTTGATAATGAACAATTATCCAAGAATTGGAATTAATTTTTTAGTATTTTAAGTTTTATGAGGTACTCCTGATGTGGTGCAAAGGGTAAACGCGTAGCGTTTGCGAAATTATAGCCGTGTGCGAAAGCGCACGGTTGGAAACAACGTCCCAACATCAGATGTCGCGTAGCGGTATTGCCTTTTGGATTTTCACCAATTTACATTTTTAACAGCGCCACTACGTGGCGCATAACGGGGAAATCATTCTGCAAACCGTGCGCTTTCGCACACGGCTATAATCGCATAAACGCTACGCGTTTTATATGCAAAAAATAACAATCCCATAACTTTAAATCGCTTTTAAATAACTTATTTATAAAAATTTTTACAATATCTTTGCATCATGAAAATTAACATTAATAATTAAGCAGTCATGAAATTAATACTAATCTCTTTTTTTGCCATTTGTCCTTTGGTTCTTTTTTCACAGTTAAAAATTTCGGGGACAGTATTGGACAAAGTGTCGCATGAACCTGTCCCATTCGTGGTCATATACACTAATAATCAATCAAACAGTCGTTCAACCCTGACAGATGAGCAGGGGCGTTATAATTTAATTGTCAATCATTCCGACTCCGTTTATTTTAAGCATTTAGCTTATGATTTTTATGCGGTACCGTCAAATACGATAATATCTAACGATACTGCTTATTTAGCTCCCCGCACTGTTGAACTGACAGACGTGATCATATCTCCAATTGATGCGTTATCTCTATTAAAGAAAGCCGAAGAAAATTTAAAGAAAAAACTGAAAGAAAAAGATACGCGATC
>Ga0123357_10004946_pt1 | contig 15816 bp, 15 predicted proteins | sample TergutEmb28metaG_FD_89873 | JGI IMG/M metagenome (GOLD analysis project Ga0123357, IMG submission 89873) | Embiratermes neotenicus P4 segment gut microbial communities from Petit-Saut dam, French Guiana - Emb289 P4 | ecosystem: Host-associated > Arthropoda: Insects > Digestive system > Gut ... | reverse complement strand
TATTTTTAAAAGTTAAAAAAAAATACAAAATTTTAATAAATAAAAAAAACATTATCAGGGTGAAAGAAAAAAAAAAAAAAAAGAAGGAAAGCTTACAGCTGCAATTAATGGTTTGAGATCTCAAACAGACAAAGGTGATATATAAATATGTGAACATATAAAAGATTAGCAGCTGCAGGCATAATAAGGTATCAAGTTAAAATTTCTTATTAGGTAGATGGTTGTGGCTGTGTGTTGAATATAATAAAACATAATATCTCCAGTAATTAAATTGAGGACAGCATAGGCAAAACCTTCTATATATATGGCTGAATGGTAGCACATTGGAATGTAGTTAATTTTACTCAAGTAGTATTATATCTTTTGTTAATTATATGTACAAGACCTGGAATGGTATGGGGTACTTTAATAAGGAGTTAGATAGGTAAAAATTTGATGTTAATAAAATAGAAGTTTAATTTAAGATTGAAATTGGGTTGAAGAAGTATATTAAAAATTTACATGGAGTTGAATTTTATGATGGTTCTCTTTTACATCTTAAATAAATATACAAGACTGCATTCTTCTCTGGTGTTCTTGTTTTGAGCATAACTCTAATACGTGTGCTTGGTAAAGTTATAAGGTTCACGTCATATGTCTTGCAATTTTTTTTTAAACTTTTGCATGTCTCAGTTGTATTGATTTGGAAGGTGAGCTCTCTTTGAGAAAACTTGCCTACACTGCCCTCAGTTTAATTATTGGAGATACTTAATTTTATTATATTCATCACTCAGCCACAACCGTCTACATAATAAACGATTTTACCTTGAATCTTATTATGCCTGAAGCTGCATATTTTATACATGTTTACATGTGTTATATAATATCCCCTTCGTAAGTGTGAGATGTGATACCATTAATTGCAGCTGTAAATCTTCCCTTTTATTTTCTTTATATTTGGCCTGATGATGGCTCCTTTAGCTAGCTGAAACATGTAGCTGTATTTAATTTTTAAGAATACACTTATGTTGAGATGTAACATGATTATAATATTTTAGTTAGTATTGTACTTTTTGGGGCCTATTAGTATTGCTGCACCTTGACTATTCATTTTCTTAACTTGCAGTCAGGTCCCCTACTTAACATTATTTTTATGTGTTTTATAAACAAGGCTATGGGTTTGATGTACTGTTGTTTGCCAGCAGGGAAATCTCCAAATGTTTGATAACATAAAGCAGTGGTGCACAATTCCCGGGTGACAGATCACCGTGGTGTCTATTTTTACTTACTTGCATTTTGGCACCCAACATTTGTGTATCCTCAGACTGTACTTCATATCACCACTCTGATGACTGGAATTCTTAGTGGCTTCTAGATTTTTAGAAAATTTGTGCACTTTTGATGTAGAGGTTTTTTTCAATGTTAATTTGTGGAAATTCTTTGTAGTTACTGTGTGTAACACTCTGCTTCTTTTACAGGGCTAGGCTTCATAGCATACTGTGCACATAAAAATCCAGATGAGTGGACTTTTCGTGACAAATTTCTCTTTTATTCAAATGAGATGACATTGATCGGAGAGTCAGTTCGTAATCCACGCGCTGTTAGTCATCTCAGGTTTCTTGAAACATGTTACAACATGGGTGTAATGCGGACACTAAGTTTGGGTATCATTAACTTTATCTGGATCAATGATTATGACAAATCATCTGGGCTTTATCAAGCACATTGTAATTACCTAGAACCAAAGTTTTCAAATTTTCATGAACGAATAGTTGATATTGGATTCCTTGGTGAGTGGTGGATTCTGCAAAGAACTATGAAAGACTTTGATGTTAATCCTTCAGAATTTGAGAACTTACAGCATTCTTAACAGTAACAGTTGTAGCTGAATTATAAGTACGAGAAGTGTGAAAACAGCATTATTTATTATGTTGCTGTTTTTATCATGTATTGAAGTGGTATTACAGTATGCTTGTGAACACCACACACATACACACAAATTGGAATAAATAAATATTATTTTTCAGCCTGAAAAGTGAATGAATCTACAAATACACAGTTATACAAATTTTTCACACATACTGATCTATGTATCTGAATAAAATGTGCAAGCTTTTAGTGTGCAAACCCTGTTCGTGTGTTTTTGACAAGCCTTTGGTTCATGCTTACTGTCCAATAAAGGGAGAGTAAAACAGCAGCTTTATGTAGCCTGATAATAGTATAGTATAGTATAGGCAGGTCTCCTTTTATGCGAGGTCTTTTGCATGATTTGGCTTTAATGCAGCCTGAAAATTTACACCACTTTCGAATTGATGGGATAATTTTTGGTTTAACATGATTGGGCACACACGATCCGTGGCCACTCTTGTTTTGTGTTGGAGGCTAGCAGAAGCGACGTCACAGGGGCAGGTGGTGGCGCAGTTGGTTGAGGCACTGTGCTATAAGCCGGAAGGTCGCGGGGTCAATTCCCGATGGTGTAATTGGAATTTTTCATTGACATACTCGTAATCTTTCTGGCCGCACTATGGCCCTGGAGTTGACTCAGCCTCTAACAGAAATGGGTACCAGGAAAATTTGCTGGGGGCAAGGTGGCCGGTGCGTAGGGCTGACAACCATACGACCTTCATGTGTCAGTTGTCTTGCAATCTCCTGGAACCCTCAGGGCCTGTCCAGGCCTATATTGGGATTGCTTTTACAATGACCAACAAATGCACAATTAATTGACAGATTATCGCATTCCTCCTGCATGTTTCGACACTTGAGGCATCCTCAGAGATTTTGTAGTTAGTACCTTGCCAAGTTACATAAGTATGTCCAATGCAGTAATTGGTAATATAGTTTAAAATTTAAAATTATTTCACATAGGTTGAAATTTTGATGTTTAAATCTTTAAAATATTAAAATTGTCCTATTTGTAATAAAATGGGCTAAAATTATTTTGTTGTCATAATGACTGTGTCTGTGTGGTGGCCGTATATACAATCTGTATGTTGATGCTGTTTCCTTGCTGGCCCAGTATGTACATGACTATGGAATTTATTATGGACCTGGTTCCTTTTGCTTCCCATGTAAATTTATGTACCGGTTTTTGTGTCTTTAGAATTGGTTTGTTATTTTGGGCTTACTGAATGCACAAAAATCTCTTAAAGCTGTTACATTGTGGTTAATTACTTGTTCACCATTTAGTCATAGATTAGGTGCATGTGAATCCTTCCATTGAAGTCTCCTGATATGATGATGATTTCCTTTTTAGGGATTTTGTTCATACCTTGTTGAAATTAATTTTAAAACAATTCTGTGTTTTTTTGTCTTCCTTCTGGTGGGCATATACTCCAGCAACTGTAATATTTTGGTTCAGTAGTTTCTAAATTGGTTAAAATGATTCTGTCCGAAATCCATGTATAGTGTTCGATCTTTGTTTCCAGTCTTTCATTTGCTCCTCCAGATGCTGCCCATTGGTCGTTAGGTACTCCATAGTAAATAGTTACATATTTACCTAAATCTTCTGATTCTCTGTTTTAATTCTTTGCTTCTCTGATGACGGCTGTGTCAGAATTTCTCCGTATCCTCCACCTTTATTCTTATCTTCCAAGTTGCTACTTTCAGTTCCCTCCATCTTTTTCCACCATGCCTACCCTTGTCATTGTGAATGTTGGTCCGTTTCCTCTTCTTGGGCATTTCCGGGTAGTTGAAGATATCCCTTTATATGAGATTACCGTCTTTTGCAGGGTAAATCTAGTGGTGGGGCTGCCACTTTGATGCCTCTAGATCGGCATGCTTTTCTGTTGGGGTGTGCTCCCCTAGCTGATTTGGCGAGTTTTAAGGCGCTGGACTTTTGCCTTCACCTCTTCCCTTCTGCCACAGTTTAAGCTGCTTTGCCCAGGGGTCACGTGGCCTTGGCCTTCATGGACATGGTAGCAGGATTTGACGACAGAGCTGCAGATGTTAGTGCATTCGGTTTTTTTTTTTTTAAGCATTAATGTGTTGCATGTCAGCATCTGCACAACCCCTATGATCATATCGACCTTTTTGATCCCTGAATAATTTATCTATAAGACAAATATTTGCCTATCCTGACTTTATTATATGCTCCACTTAAACACATTATATTAATAATCTTATTGCCACAAGTGAAGCCTACATTCATCAACATTTTTATTAACCTAACTAATTTCATGGGGATATACTCTTTGAGAATATTTTTCTCAAGTATATGATGAACGCAGAATGTATGATCACTAGTTGATCTGTTACGTTAAAATCAACACTAATTTTGTCTTCATTGGAGTTAATACTCACAGAACGATGTGGGATAAAATGTTTTATGTAGCTGATAACAATGATATAACTTTACAGTTACTGCCGTCTGTTTTATCACCCTTTGTATAATTGGGACAGTGATTGACCCCTTCCACTGTTCAGGAAATTCCTCCTTATTCCAAATAGAATTAATAAATTTATGGAGTTCAGAACACCTTGTGCTACCTCCTCCTTGAATCAGTTCTGCTGGTATTGCATCAATACTTGGATGTGTATATATATTTCAGCTTTTCAGTAGCCATCCACCTCAGGGCACTGGGCTCCAGCGCTAGTGCCTCGGCTGTACATATTTTGTTCTGCTTAACATGATCATCCCCTTGTATATTAAATAAGTGGCAGAAGTCATTCCTCCTAGGCAAAATACTGTCAGAATATGCCAGCACATCATCCCTGTCACCCTCTAGTGAGTTCTAGGCTGGCAACCCTTCTTAAATCAATTGATGCTGTTATACCTTTTAGCGCCGAACGTTAACTGAAGTGGACGAGCAGTAGGCCCTTTAAATAGCCGAACGGCCACTAAAGTGGCCACGCAGTGAACCCTTTAAATAGCCGAACGGCCAGTAAATTCCGGCGTCAAAAGGTTAACATTTTGTTCTTACTGTTTGTTTAAAGTTCATTAGAGTTACCTTTCAAATATTAATTTTGTCTCTGAAATGTGTCATATTTTCTAGTCTGACTTTTTAGGCGCAATCGCAATATTGCGAAAAGTGTCTGTTCATCATGTCCGTCCGCATGGAACAACTCAGATCCCACTAGATGGATTTTCATGAAATTTGACATTTGATTTATTCAGATTTCATTAAAATCTGTCAAGGATAACAGATACTTTACATAACCAATATACCATGATTATATCTCCCTCATTTCTTCTGAGAATGAGAAAGGTTTCAGACGGAAGTTGTAGAGAAAATCGAAACACATTTAATGTGCAGTAACGCTTTTCAAAAATCGGGCTGTTGATAAGAGAATGTGGAAAAATATTGTAGAGCCAGACAGGCCACACATGACAATATGGCACATGAGCATTGCACACTGGATAACTAAGGCTACAAACACACTCTTGGGCTATGTAATACTTAACTGATTTTCCACTGCAACAATGATTGCACGAACTCACCTCATTGTTACGCTATACGTACATTGCCTTCTTGTTCAGATTACGTTTATTTGCCTGGATCCTTAATCACTGCAATTTAACGTGCTTGCTTAGATGTACAAATTTTGAAGCTTCTTCATCAGACCATGGTTTATGTATCTTCTGTTCATACTAACAATACTAACTACCTGTTATCCTTGACAGATTTTAATGAAATTTGAATAATTTCTTTGCCTGAGATTTTTATATTCTCTTTAGTGTTTTCCCAAGACCTGTTCATGTCCTTGCTGAAACTTAGGTTCTCCAAAGTTGCAAACATGTTTGAGATTTTAATCTCATAATGTTCTCCCTAACTGGGGGGGGGGGCCGTGATAGTGTAGTCAATATAGTTACAAAACTTCAGTGGGGCCGAGGTTTTCCGTACCGGCCCTGGGGCCCAACCAGCCTCCTGTACAAAGAATACCCCATCTCTTTCAGGGAGTAAAGGGGCGGGAACGGCATTAATCACATCCCCTCTAGCACCGAGGTTACAGGACTAGTAGAGCTAGACCTTTACTTCCCCTCTTGGCCTTAATGGCCTGTTGTAGGGTGACCATTACCTTATCATTTACTGTCACCTAAGTTACAACTCGCTTAGCTTATTGAGATTCAGTCTTTCCGTAACAAACTTCTATGCTTCTCATTCGTATACTGACACTATTAGTAATGGGTCCCAGATAGCTGGTATCTTGTGCTTCAACTTTCCAAGGTATTCAGGATGCCCCTACACCAAACAATTTTCTCAGTTACTACCCACAGTGGCGTAGTAGTACATCCGTTGCACTAGGACCATGGTTTGAGGATTCCCCCAGGAAGCAATGTTTGATTCTTTTGAATAATATCATGTAATAATTTTTCCTCAGTTACTACTGCTAGTGGGGGTAGATGTATCATCCCGGACCATGGTTTGGAAGCCATGTTTGATTGTTTTGAATAATATATGACAATTTTGCGAGAGAGAGAACATTTTTCCGAAGTTACTCTCAAGATGTAGCGTGTTACTTGTATGTTGGACCTTGATTCACAGAGGACTTTATATTTGGAACGAAGATATGGATATTGAGCCCTCAGGTACTTTTTGCACAGGGGAATTGTAACTTGTAATACGAGGACTGGCACATACTCCGTCCTCGATCGTTTGAGCAGCCGAACTTCGGTTTTAGGGTCTTGTGGCAGGATATATAACACAAGCAAGATACAGAACCACATAAAATAAAAAATAAGTATGTTAACAAATTCAATAAAGAATAACAGAACAATAACAAATGGAGTGAAAATGTTTGCTTCCAACATAAACTTCCCGCACGCACGCAGTCGAGAATTCCCAATACAAACATACACTTGTCGGCTCAAGGTAAGTTCACAATACGTACAAGTAAACAGCCGACCAGAGAAACAGTACAACAAACAGTGCTACGTCGGCTCATGTAATCTTACATTACAATCACTTCAAATCCACAGCCGATCAGCAAATACCTGTAGGACCTAATACGTCAGTCGACTCAACGTTATATTTGTCGTGCGTGTTACGAAATACAATCAATACATGAAGCAACAAATAACCAAACACATCTCTTTGACTCGTATAAATACACAAAATGATGCTACTTGCGGGGAGGTATGCTTGTACCTAGCCCCTCCCGAGGTGGACGCTAGGCAGACGTCGGGGTTCATAGCTGAACATAACCAAACCTAAATTCGGAAAAAAAACAATAAGTTCCGAAACTAACTTTACCTGCCAAACCATGCCCCGATTGTCTGCGTTTCCCTCCTCGGAGAAAGTAACTGAAGAAGGATCTTGCAACTCCGACCCTGGCCAGAGGGATCCCAGAGGTTGTTGCGTTGAATGCAGGAACACGAGTACGGAATACGAAAATCAAAACTCAAAACGAAAACTCGGGGCACGTCCTTGCCTTTCACTTTTTCGCGAGAGCAGCCAATGCTTAGACGATAGTGTCAGGGGAACGCAAAGGAGGGGAGCAAACCGGTCTTCCTTGCCGGAGGGTAAGACCTGCTGGAGCTGACCCAGAAGCGGACGGCTCAATATAACGACGAGATGGTAGACATTTTGGAAGAATGGGATAAGAAGGATTGGTTTGTCAGCATTATGGTTACACAGTATGTTCATATTTGTTTGAAATTCGTAAATGTGTAAGTAAAAAATGCTTGTATTGCACAAAGTTTTAACACTTGAAGTAATGGAAAACGCCTTCAGCCAATTCGGGTCAGTTTACCGCACGTAGTCCAAGGTGAAACGTATGAACAAGTGTGTGTGTAGGGGTGGTAGCAGTTGCTTCGAGGTGTTCCCAAAGGACTCAAATAACTTGAATGTGTTTTTTATTTATTGAAATTATGCTGAAATATTTTATTTTGTAAAATTCACAGCAGATGCTTTGGCACTGATCAGAGGGTCTGCAAAACCTGCCAGCTTTGATCTCTAAAGTCTGAATGATGTTACGATACTGGCAAAAATAAAGAGGTGATAAAAACATACCTGCAGATAAAACTTCCTGCGGGGTACTATGGCAGGGTAGCACCCCATACAGGATTGGCTCTACAACACCATATTGATGTTGGAGGAGGCATAATTGATGAAGATTACCATGGTAATCTAGGTGTGATTATATTCAGTCATTCTTAAAAGCATTTAATGTATTTTGCGGTGACAATATAGTTCAGCTAATTTGTGAGAGTTATATTATCCTGAAATTAAAGTGGTGAAGGAATTAGATGACACGGAATGTGGAGATAAAAGTTTGGTTCTACAGGATGTAATTAAACCATATTCAGGGCTAGGCCAAAAAAAAAACCTTATTCAGTCCCTCAGGGTCGGTGAAAGATAGAGTTGTTCAAAACACTTATATCATGACGTGTGGAATAAAGCATTACCTGACGCTTTTGTTTATCTCTTCTCGCTAGGATATTAGTTTGTTGTCTTCGTGCATCTGTGTAGTAGCTCAGATGTGTGTGTGTGTATGAAAGATTTAATTTAAATGGCTTCAACTGTGTTTGGAAAAAAATTTAAATTCAATCGTAGACAAAATTAATAATCAATTAACAACAGGGGAACATCTAGGAATGGAAGTTCACCGACATTATGGATTTAGAGTAAGGTTGAAATTGTTTGGAGAATCACGCGAGCGTAGTATAAAGGACATTATAAACAGTATGAGGTGACTCCCTGGACACAAGTACCAAGAGCGTCCAATTCTTTCCGGACAACGTCCTCAGGAAATTGTCTGCCCAAATTCTTAATAAGCAGACGCATGCAGCAATCCTCCTGGAGAAAAAAGTCATGGAACTTATTCTCTTGTTCCATCAAGAGATCGCAGGCGCTGACCGTGGATCTAAAGCCATCAGTGGTTCATGGAACAGTTATCAACTCCTCTCCCTTAATCTGGTACGAGGGACGGCTGGGGCATAACGCCCTCAACCATTGCAGAAGTTGCGCGTATCCGTGACCCCTGAGACAAAAATGTGTATCTTGTTTGGTCACTCGCTTAGGAGAGCAACACAATTAATGGCCACTTGGGTGTTTAAGGTGGTGCCATCAGGCATGCCACACAGAGGCCTGGACAGGTCTGCAAGATACATGTGCTCAATGGTTACCTCAGATAAGGCATCACTTTTGGAGTTATCTGCACCTTTTGCCAAGGGCTTGTGCGGCCCACTTGGCTGTTGTGGCCCAGCGTGCCTGGCTATCACAGCAGCGTACACTGATCCACCGTCTGTGGGACTGAGTTGCTGGCTGCCCCCGACAACTTGTTTGCCCGTGGAACCCTGTTCCGAGTACCTGTCCTCAAACAGATGTTGGGACACAGGGTGACGTCTGGCGTGCTCAGTCATGCCATCCGAGCTGGAGAGCTTGTCAGTGTTTGTTTTGTTCGCAACAGGGAGGCTTGGGCCTCGCTCCCGGCTCTGGGCTGGCACTCCATGGCAGAATTGTTCAAGAAGTTAGATTTGTGGTCATAAGGGCCTTCTTATTCTTCTTGCCCGACACCATGGCTTTCCACAGCTTCTGAAGGAAAACGGGCAAACTTGAGAATCGAAAAAGCCTTGATAAATTGTAATCCTTCCTTCCTGACCATCATGCCTAAAACAGAGGGCTCCCCTTCCTTTTCAGACCTTGTTCGGATGGGTGAATGGGTCAGCTCAGTAACAAACTGTAGCTCTTCATCTCTCATGTTCAGTACGTCGACTGTACACTTAACACCCCAAAAAACTTTACTCCAAAATCACAACAAGAGATCCACCACAAGTATTCAATCACCAGTAATGCTCGCTCCTGCTCAAAGCAGTCAGGCCGAAAGCTTGAAAAGTCAATACTAACCAACTAATGATTCAGCCAACAAATGAACCAACCTACCATCCAACTAACCAACTAATCCTTCGGTCTGCTTGGCTGGGCTCAATAACACGCTTTCAACCATAACTGGGATTGCGCATACACTAACGATTTTCCCATCATGGATGACAACCTCAACACGAACAAACAAAGGATCATTACAAAGATACAATAGGCCTTCTTGGGAGAATTAAATTTGCCTGTAAAGCCGGTACCCTATTACGGGAAGAGAGTGTGCATTGAAAAGTCCTCAGTAGCGTGGTGCAAGAACGGAGAGTTGTTGCTGGTGAGAGGATGGAATGGGAATTGTGGTAGTCAGTGCAAATTTGAAATAAGACGTGCCAGGAAACAGAAATTACCAGCAGGTGCAGGAGAGAGATACAAACATAAACATACATATTGGCAAAATGGAAAAAGGAGAAAAATGAAAATAGAAAATGAATGAACGAATCAATAAACCAAAACAAAACAATAGGAGGGGAAGCACCGTAGCTCCATGCTACTCTGTGGCAAAACTACCAAGTGCAGGACAGGAAAACAAGTATGTGAAATAAAAGCCAGAAAGAACCAAATGAAGGAAATTATAAGACAAACAATGAAGTACATAAGAATGGAATAGGAGGGAGGAAAGGAAAGGGCAGTATCTTGGTGGTACACCAAGCTGAATCAGCTCAGGAAGACAGGCATCTATCTAGTGCAGGACAGAGAGACATGTAAAAACCACATAAAATAACAGGAAGAAAAGAATGTAAAGGGTAATTTGTAAATAATTAAAGGAATAGGGAACAAACCACCAAAAGTAGAGGAATATAAGTGAAAATGGAAGAAGAGAAAAGAGGAAATCAGATGCTGGATAAGGTGTGTGGGAATATGCCCGTGTCCAGAAGGTAAGAACGGAATAAGTAGATCCAGAAGGTGCTCTACCGGAGAGAGGCATTGAATGGAACTGCCGTTACAGCATGGGAGCGGAGGACAGAGATTGAGGTCATTTTTAAAGGCTGTAAGTTATTCACCTTAACTGAGAGGACCCAAAAGAGAGGTTTCCATGACCCTGTCAGTAAGGCCATCCTCCCTGTTCATACTGTTAGGGTTGATGTAAACTCAATCAACTACCTGATTGTTGGTGTCGGATATATTAAGGAGGATCTGGGTGTTTAGAAATTTTATCAGATGGTGACAGTTGAATGTATGTTCTGCCATCGCCGATTTGTCTGGCTGTCCAAGCCATGTGAATCAGTGGTGCTTCTTTATTCTGGTCTCTACAGAGCAGTCAATCTGTCCGATGTGCACCTGGCCAGACTCACATTTTATGCTGTATACCCCAGGAGTCCTCAGCCCCAGGTCGTCCTTTACCGGCTAAAGGAAATTGGAGATCCTCCTAGGCACCAGGCCAACACTTTTATGTGTTTGGCCAGCATTGTGCTGAGCCGGCTGTATGTCGTCTGGACATATGGAAGAAGAGCAATTGAGGTGGGCTTCTCTTTCAGCTTAGATTTTGTAAACGCCGGGTGGATGGCACGTCGTACCTGCTTCAGACCATATCCATATTCCAACTCGTAAAGGACCTGAAGTGTGAACAAACTCGATTGAGTTTGTCAAGTGGTGACTAGAGCGCCCAAAAAGTGGACTTAGTAAACCATCCAAATACTTGGACTGCTTGTAGGTAGGGAATCCAATATTCTTTACAGAATGCCTATGCCCCCCACCCCCTCTATGTTATTAGTGAGTCCATAAAACCTCGGTATTGTGCCCCCGGTACATAGTCATTTGCAAACCTCCTCTGCAAGAGCAGATGTTTTAAGCAGAAGTGAAGTTTTGCATTATACAGTATCCGTAAGGCCCTTGGCACACTTGCTGTACACTGGATCATAGTCAACAGTGTTAAGTAACAGTATGGTATTGTTCTCTGCTGGGAGAATGGTGAGGTCAGTATTCCTTCAAAGAAGCCTGAGCGCCCTTCTCTCAGTGGCAGTCAAGTTGTCCCTCCTGCCTCACCACTCTTGCCTAGCTTCTTCAGCTATGTTAACAGGCAGTGACTCGACAACTGTGTCCAACCTAGTGAGGATGTCCTCTATGGGCAAAATAGTTGGAGCCTGCACATGGTTCAGACCCTTCTATAGGGCTGAGTACATGGCTTCGTCCGGTGGTTTGCCGCTCAAATTAATCTTTCCTTAGAGGCAGTGGCATTGGGTGTTTTGTTGCAGAGGTGTAGAAATTTACTGCACTGCCTGGCTTTGCTGTCCTTGCCGATACATGCAGCCTCGTACATGAGCCGGTCAGTAGGGTCCAGTCCAGCTCAGACAGTGCACTGGCCAAGTGCAAGTAAATTAACAGAAGTTCTCGGGAGTTGCCATCAAGTTAACACCTGCTGTGGAGGATCCTTTCTCTGAGCAGGCACAAGCTAATGCATGCGTAGGTTCTGCTGGCCACTTGCGATCGGATGTGGAGGAGAAATTGTAAAAAAACGGGGTATGATGTTGTGGTTACTTCGCTGCAGGAGGAAGGAGAGAGAGGCAAGGGGGTTGGTTTTCATGATTCAATGCCTTTCCTATGTGTGTAGCCTTTTCTATATTCCACAATACATATGCCTTAATGGCACATATTTCAACCTGGAATACTCTGGCATGGGGCCTAAGGCTGGAATGTATGACCCTCTTGAGCCTAATTTATACTTCCCAGAACCAGTGACTTTTTGGCCTTGGACCTGTCTGCGTACCAGACCAGGCCCCTGATAATATTTGGTTTGAACCCGTTCTGCCATTGGGATTTGTCAGAGAACCTGGCCATGATTGGCTTGTGGTGCGCATATCTTGTTATCACTCTGTAAGTCCGCATCTGTTAGCATGGGTTTATGCCCCATGTTCCGACTGTATAGCATGGCCGAAATTTGTGGATTGAGGTTTCCACTGCTGGCTGCACATTAGACTAGATCCTGGCCTGGGCTTGCCCTTCAGTCACCACATGAAGAGGAGGAAGTCCCAGAAGGACCTCTATTTAAGCTGTTAGGACTGTCTTCATAGCCCCTGTTTTATACAAACAGGCTAGTATCTAGAACTTTCCAGTTCCATCCAGCTGACTTTGCATATAACCTTAGGTCACCAAACTGTGGAGCCATAGGTCAAAATGTGTCGCTCGTTATTGTTTATATCCAGTACACTACTTTTGGTTTCATACCCCACGTTTTACCGAATGTCGTTACTGGTCCAGAAAGCCCTGTAGGCCTTATCACTTTTTCAGCTGTACCTTCCATGTCAATCCCTTGTCCGTAATGGGTAAAAGGTAACTGACTTCGGTAATGAGCTTCATTGTGTGTACAGAGAGGGCTGGTTCCTTCAGACCCCTTACATCCCTCTTCCTATTTAATCGTACTATCATGATCTTTGTGGATTGATAGATAATTGAGGTCTGTCACAACACTGTTGCACCATGCCCTGTGGATTGATAGATAATTGAGGTCTATCACAACACTGTTGCATCACGCTCGAAGTCTCCTGAAGAAGCTCTGAGAGTGTCCAAGAACTACTGCTTATTGGGATAGTCATATCATCTGCATATTCCAGTGTATGACAGCCATTCTTATTGAGTCCTCGGTTGAGTTCATCCAGAACCAGGCTCTACAGTAGAGGTGATACACCACCTGCAGACAGCCCTTTGTCACACAACTCCCTAAGAGTTTGTCTTGCAAGTGTGGCTGCAATTTTCCTGCTACCCAGCATGGAGGCAATCCACCGACAAATTGTATGCCAAAACCCAAACTTCAGCAGCTTTTATTATATATTCAAAAAAGGTACCGTTTAAGGCCCTCTCAGTGTCTACCAAAGCTGCAAGTGCTATCTCCTTGTGTTTCACTGCATTCTGTATGTGTGTGACAAATTCTGCAGTGCAGTTTCAGTGGACTCACCTGGTTGGTTGGCAAAGTTGTTTCAATGTAAAGGGTACAACCTCTTATCTTCCCTCATTCCTGTCCACCTGTTTCTCTATTGTCTTCAAAAGTGAAGGACGATATGCCTTAGACTCAGTATATATAGTCTTCCCTGGTTTGGGTATACCGTCAGGTTAAACTCAAAGTTTTGGGTATGTACCCTCTTGCCAGGCAGGCTCCAAACATATGGTGTAGATGAACCACTAAGTACTCATTTCCTTGCTGCAGTTATAATTTCATCAACTCCTGCCTACTAAAATGAATTGAATGTATTTTTCACCCACCAAATTTTGGACTCTTCCAGACACTTCCCCATCCTCCCTGTTAACTAGATATGCTCCCAACTTTAGCATCCCCTGCTCTACAATGTCACCACCCCTCTCTGAGGTCCTGGAAAATTAACCCCATAAAGATCCTCCAGGGTATATCAGCCATCAGGTAGTTTAATACATCCCATCAAGTTGACCATCTGACTGCCCATGATCCTGTCAGCTACATCCTTGACCACCGGTAGTAGTCCCTTCTTGACCGACTTTCGCCTTCCTATTTCTTTACTGTAATTGGTGAAGACTATCATATGATTCCCAGTCATCAGTTCTTTTAGCTTCGTTAGAAACCGTCTTGTTGAAGTTTTAAGGTGGCTCAACTCTTAGTTCCACCATGGAACCGTCCTTGGCGACAGAACCACCCTGACCAGACAGTTTTTCTGATAGCTGAGTATGGCCTGTTGCACCCTGTCAACAGCCAGCTCTGCATACTGGAGTGTATTACTCTTGGACCCCTAGATTTGCCTTTAGGTATTCTTGATGAGATTCCCAGTTTGGTCTCTTGGGTTCACCATGTGTAACCCTGTTAACTTCAAGGCTACCCCATGTAAAATAAGATATGTGGTCTGACAAAGAAATCACATTGATACAAGCCAATAGGACAGTGTGGCCAATAACATGTCAGTTCCTAACCTCCTTTGTATTGCTAATTACTAAGGTAGGTTCGTTACTTCTGTTAAGATTAGTACCACATATTCCATTCAGCATCCTCCTCGTTGACTGAGACCGTGTTCCCCAATATAACGTTGTGTACATTGGTATCACATCAAATGAGCTGCATTTTATTCCTACTGCAGGAGCTCTGCCAAGTGTCTAACATTTGGGCAGCCTTACCTTCTACTTGTTGTATAGTTTGCCCATGTTTTCTGGAGATACCAGCTGCCTGGGGTGGTGTAACGCCAACACTGCTGGCCCCCTGCTGAGCAACTTTGTTCGAGTGTCCCTGCAAAACTGAGTCCTTGCATTTACAGGTGTAACCTGAGGAGTTCAAGGGAGGGCAAATGACTCTCCAATATATATCTCATAACATTTGTGATTAACGAGATGAAGAGGGCAAATAAAAATGTATTTTTAAACGATTATTTTGGTGGTGTAAAGACAGAAACAATTGAATAAATGTATACAAACAAATCTCTCTTAATTAATTCCTTAGTAAATTAAAGTTCCTAATATCCATGGTCGATTTTGCCTATGCCTGCACATAAGGAATATATGTTTATTAGACGTCTTCATATGCGTCCACATGTAGTGGGGAAGTAAATCACCACCTGCATAGCCCCTTACAGGTGGAAGGCATAAATACAACGGGGTGCTGCCTGCCGTGAGGGGATTGTTGACAACCCTGCCATCACCACCCCAGTGTCATGCAGCCATCAGCACAATGCCTCACACTTTGACTTGAGTGAGACACTTTGCCTGTTAGTCATCTATAGATGTTATCCCCCTCTGTGATGTGGATGCCAGAGGTTGGCTTTTGGAGGAGATATCTTAGTTTACTTCCCTGTATGACATAACAGTAAAAGGAAAAAGAAATTCAAGTTTCATTAAAATCTGACAAGAATAACAGGTACATTACATTCACACCAGTATACATTTTTGATCATTTCTCACTCAGTTCTTCTTTGAATGAGAAATGTTTCAGACGAAAGTTGTGTATAAAAGCACAATACGTGGTCTGTTAGAAAAGTATCCGACCTTTGGCCGAGAAAAATAAACTGGCTTACTTGGAGCGTTGGACACCTAATCACCCTCAAAGTAGTTCCCTTGGGACTCCACACACTTCTCCCTG
>Ga0123357_10004945_pt1 | contig 15819 bp, 7 predicted proteins | sample TergutEmb28metaG_FD_89873 | JGI IMG/M metagenome (GOLD analysis project Ga0123357, IMG submission 89873) | Embiratermes neotenicus P4 segment gut microbial communities from Petit-Saut dam, French Guiana - Emb289 P4 | ecosystem: Host-associated > Arthropoda: Insects > Digestive system > Gut ... | reverse complement strand
GCTAACCACGTGACACCCCTCTATCCGCAAAAGTTGGCACTAACTTCGCCTACCGGCGGCGGCCGCTCTGTCGGTATGGTTCGCTCGCGGACTAAAGCCACGGAGTTTAGTTTAGTTTTTTTAATAAAACTAGAATTGCCTTGGCAGATTTTCGAAAAGTTCTCAAATATCAGTTTTCATGAATATCTGTCCAGTTGGAGCCGAATTGTTCCATGCGGAGAGATGGACTGATGGAAAGACAGACGGACGAACGGAAGGCCAAACAGAAACAACGAAATCAATAGTTGCTTCTCGCAATTTTGCGAACGTGCCTATCAAAAATGGATCACGTTGTGTTCAGAACTACAAAACTTTTAGTTACGAGAAATGTTGAATCCCTCTCTTCACCGTCTCCATGGAACAGAGGCCTTCTTGAGAAGCTGACGCTCATTCATGTGTTTAAAATTCCTCTCCGTTATTAAAACGTATAGTTCGTTACAGTATCCACAAAATCTCACTCGTCGTGTATTCTATATTTAACCAGCTGAAATCTTTGAACACTCAACATATACGCCAAGGTAAATTTGTTCTTTTTCTGAAGCACAACGCCCTGAAGCCTTATGGGGAGTGGGGGAGTAGAAATATAGCTACACGCATTCAGAACCTCAGCTGTTGGTGGAGGTAAGATGTCAACTTCACATCCCAGCAATTTGCCTTGAGAAAAGGGTTACCGTTACCTTTGAATAAGAGATGGGAGGGTCCCAGGGTCAGTCTGGACGCTTTAGAGGCAAGAAAAATCTACTGTTCTTGCAATAGTTACGCTACAGGTTTGTAAGAAAGCAAGTCTGAGGAAAATATTTGGCGTGAAATGGAGAAAATTCGTAAATTTAAAGAATTCGTATGTCAGGCCTTCACATTACGAAGAGGGTTGAATCAAGAATGATGAGATGAGGGAGTCATATGAAGAGGAAAATTAATATAAAATTTTAATCTTAAAATTAGAATTTGATAAATTAGTAATACTGTCTGTTTCGTTATGTGGAAGTGAAACTCGGTCACTTAAGGAAAGAGATATAAATAGAATACAGCTGTTGTCGATAGAACTGGGATACGTACTGTTATGCCATTCTGGACAGTATGAATGATGAAGCTATTTAAGAAAGGACTGTAAATGCAGACAGCACACAACACTATTGATGACGGCAGGCAAAATTGGGCCAGTTAGATAGAATGAAGTGTGAAAGAATATGGAAACGGATTCCTTAGTATAAAAAAGTAGGCCGTGACCTATGAAGACTTGGAAAAGACGGGCTGGCTGTATGAGGTCGGAACAGGCTTCCTACATACGCCTTGTAGTAGAGAAAGAGAAAGAAAAGGAGAAGAATAACGAAAATGTGCTTCTTCGATGTGCTCTTCATTTAACGTATGTATCAACTGTGCTTCGTTAGTGACGGCTCAAAACTTCGATTTTAAAGACACAAGTATTCTAATAGCTGAGCGAGTATCAACTTGGAATAAATTTCTTGCATCTTGAGTTAGGAATGTCGTAATGTAACAGAATAACCATCGAACAACCTGTAAGTGATAGACGAATGAAGCTTGGTTAATGGATTCCATCAGTCAAGGCTGCCTAATGGATGACAGCTACTTCCACAGCTGGCCAGCAGGTGCGCTGGTCGCGATTTACACGTAAATTAAAATGGAGAATACGCTGGGCTGTTTGCAGAACATTAAATACACCTAAGGCGGCAGGAATAATTCGTGGTTTCTATCTTTGAAACCTGAAACTTTGAAGACTGAATAATAATAATAATAATAATAATAATAATGGGTTGTAGGGCGAGACACTAATCTGTTACAAAGGATAACATAAAATTTACAGCTCTGAAAGTTCAAAAGCAATGCCAGCTTTTCGTCTGGTAGAAGTAGGCCGGAAGTAAGGTAGAACTTTGGGAAGTAAAGAAAATAAAGATAGTGTGAAGTGGATGGTTTGATTGTGAAGCAGGGGGAACAAGCTTAGCATGTGGGTTGAATTTTGAATTTTCTATTTGGAGTGCTGCTTTGCGAATACATTTTGATAAATGGAGTGCCAGGTTTTGACGGAAATATTGAAGCTGGCATTGGGAGGTCTGCATGGGAAGCATGTACTTTACAGCAAGGTGGAATTTTTGGTGCTAACTTAGCATTTTTTCTAGGAAAGCCATGGAAAACCTTGATAGAGTTGGCCTAGGTTCGAATCCCGGCTTCCGCAGTAAGAGGCCAGCGACTAACAGCCTGAGATGGAGCTCTGTAAAATTTCTATTCCTGCCACACAGCACACAGACCGCATCGCCGTTACATAGACAAACTGAGTAATGCTGTTTACGTTAGTAATCCCCATTTATTCCACGAATCATACAAAACACGCTTTTCGGCAAAATGCGGAATTTTTCATTGTTAATGTAAGTGGTATATAATAGCAACCACTGCCTTTTAAGGTGTATTGGAAGCACTGGTCTAGAAGCAGAGTCCTGAATAATAGCTCATATGTTGACCGCAACTTAAGCGCTTTTGTTGTGAGGTAGACAGGGACTGATCTGTGAATAGTGTGATGAATTAATCAAGACGATTTACCCTCAACTTCTCTCCCTGGTTCTGCTCCGCCTGAAGCTAAACACGGCACTCGGATGGAACCCGATAAAAATAACGGTCCAGCTGTTTCACTGTAAAAGAAAACTGGTAGACAAGTACCAGTGTTTCGGGTGACAATGCTGAGTCCTTTTTCAGGGCATATTGTAAAGTCTGAAGGTGCCGAAAACCTTAGTGAACTTATATACTAAACTGCAGGGCGTTACTTCTCAAAGACCTTTACGCAACAACTTCAAATATCAGTCAATAGGCTGCACATTTTATTTAGAGCGAGGGCTTTACGAGAAAACGATGTTCATAGTCGCTTATTGCCATGCATGAATGGCGTTTTTGGAGCTGGTGTATCTCGATGTGGTTATCATGCTACGTGAGAATCGGGGTTCGATTTTTGCAGTAGGAATGCGTGAACACCGGCTCTGAGGTTTACTTAGTCTTGCATTTAAGTCATATATTGGACCCTTTTCCCCCCTACACTTTCCCACACTTTTTTTGAGGAGTTTTGCTCAACCAAGGACAGGGGCAATTTATCTCTTGCCTTCACCTTTCAATGAGTCAGAGAGTGTGCGGACAGTATTGTTTAGACAACGCAATATTGAGTCTGTACAGAAACATTAATTATCCACACTTAATCCACCCAGCCACAAGATTCTGTATATTACAACGAGCAAAATAACAAACACAAAAACTTTAAGAAACATATTTCCAGGACCTTTCTGTCTTACCCGCCTAGTATTTATCTGTCGAGTAAAAGGTAAAGCAGTCCCGTTACAGGCCTGGAGAGGCCCAGAGGGTTCCAGGAAGTTAAAGTTCCCAGATTTCATGACAAGGCACAGTATGGTGGTAGGTTATCAGCCTTACGCACCGGCCGCCTTTACTCCCAGGAAATACTCCTGGTACTCATTTCTGTTAGAAGCTGAATCGACCCCAGGGCCATAGTGCGATCGGAAGGATTTTATGTCAATGAAAAATCCAGTGACACCAGCTGGGATCGAACCAGCGACCTTTCGATTTGTAGCACAGCACTTTAACCACTGAGCTACCGCGATCGCATTATCTGTTGAGTATTCAGTACTTATTACCAAAGGATGTGACTGCTAACACCAGGTCCTTCGCCTTTAACATTGTGTTAGTTTGGAATTTCGTCGTGATGTAACTGTGGAACCTCTCCAGTTCTGGATACTACCATGATGTTACTAATTGCAGTGCCTTTCACACAAAAACATTTTATCTCCAGGCTGGACACTTTGTTTTCTGGGTCAGTCCTGACTCACAGAATGTTATTCGCATTTCAGGAATTTCACATCGGAATTATCATCGCGAGTAAGTGCAAGAAAATTATTGGCTAGGTGATTGAGAATAGATGCGTGCAGCTGAAGACGGTGATCAGGTTTAGACGGAGAAACTGGAGTTTCTGAAGGTCAGTGCAAACACGCGTTTCGTGGGAGCCCACACAGGGACACGCGAGCCAGTGGTACATCTGTTTAGCATTTAAATATCCCTTAAACACATTTCAGCGACTTTTAAATGTGTCTGTTTACATGTTTGTAACGTTAAGAAACTTTAAATAAGTCACTTAATAGAATGGAAGTGGAACTTATGTTACCAAATTACCAAACTTGTATGCCTCTAAATATCACTAAATGGATCTGTTGACTTTACAAGCGCCTCTAAAAAATATGTAAAGTTAAAAGGAATAATAAACGTGAGACAATGACGTTAACTGTCTCTAAAATGTAGCTACATTTTAGAAACTGTCCGTAGCGATTTAATTCCACACAAACACAACACTTGAACACCGTTCGTTCGCACAGTTACTTTCGTAAAGCATGTTCGGTCGTACCATTCGGTCACCTTCATGCGGAAAACTGAAGTCCATAAATGGAAAAGTATGCTGGGGAAGAGACAAATGGTTCCATTCGGCCACCAGGTGGAAAGTATGCTATGGAAGAGGAATGCTCATTCCATAGCATACTTTTCTTTTTTTGTACTTGCGTTTTCTCCCTGATGATGGTCGAATGGAACGACCGAAGCATGTCATAGAGAAGTAAATAAATGAACGTATGATGTTGTTAAGTTGGGTTTGTGTGTATTTAAATCGCTACTGGCTGACTAGCAGATTGGGTCAATGTTACTTAAATTTGGAAATTTTACTTTATCCTCAAAACAGAAATGTTTACATGTACCGCCTCCTATGACGTTCTTTAATCCGTAAGGCGCCACAGAGTGTGTTTAGGTTTCCTGTAATTCTCAAGACAAATAGTGATTCTTTTCATAAACAGCAAGAAATTGAATTTTATACTAATTAATATTTATAATCAGAAACATTTCAGACTTTTGAGCGTTAATAATCTTTTTCTGCTCACGAATGTCCCTGGAGATTTGGGGTGTCCTTAACAATTATGTGTCAATATAAGCTATATCTGTATCTTAATTCATATTTCTAGCTCTTGATTGTCTGGGAAGTATATAACTTACAAACGTCGAGAAAGTTTGAACATCCTAACCTTTTTCACTTGATTTCAGAAGCGTCAAGCTCGAATCTCGACCAGTATACCGGCTATAACGCCTGAGGTTTCTGTGGTTTTCTCAGTTGCTCCAGGCAAATACTAAATGGTTTCTAATAATTTCCATTTTATCAGTCACCAGTCACCCTATGAAAGACGCTATGTAGTCGGATGCTGAATTCTGTGGCTTTCTTGCCAGCAAAGAAGACTTATCCAGTGATAGTTCCGTTATAGAACTCACGGCAGTGTGTTTAAGCATTGTCGCGCGTTGCCATGACGACTGATGTCTGACCTAGAAGGATGCAACTTGGTACAGAAGAGGAATCCTGTAATAAAAAGTGGCCATCGCTTCCAATTAAACCGCCGTGCGTTTGCTGTCCTAACGGTAATGCTGCATTCCAAGCGGAGGCCAGCCGGTAACACATAGTCACCACATTTCGTTATAAAACTCTTCCGTCATGGCCAGAAATTGACCAGCGTGCTGATATCACTCTTTACTGGCTGTACGCCTATCGCAGTTACTGCATTACGTAATTGTTTTGAAATATTTCGGTGTACAGTCTTTCTGCAAACCTGCGGGTCACGAAGAATTCAGAGGTCTTGTGTGGAAGAAATGACTTTTATATTTAATAGGTAGGATGATAAGTATATTCCTAATAATAAATCTGGAGCTTTGGTTGTAACTAAAGAGTCTACAAGAAGATCACAAATAAAATAGTAAGACGCATTGCTTCCATAGGATTTGATAAATCTTAATCTTATCGCTTTTCCAAATTTTATAATCCCATCTCACAATGTCGCCTCAAACAGTAGCTGATTTCAGAAATATCCCATGTCCCGTGCCTAAACTTTTCTTTCTGCAGGTTCTTTATATTTGTCTCGCTTCTACCTTATTACGGTCTTTTACAGAATCTCTAGAATTTGACGCACATTTTAAATTCTGTTCTACACCAAAGCATTTGTTCCAGTACTTGTTTAAACCTGCAAATCCTGAAGCGGCTTTTTACATTTATAAGAACTGCTGCATTATGAATGTCTGCAGATAGTTACTATTATTATTATGACGTCGACTATAATAATAATAATAATAATATCTCTCAGAAGATACATTTTTTATATACCCAAAACAACATTTCTTGGAATATATCATGTTTTCCTTAAATTTCTCAATCGTGACGCACAGTTATTGGCAAAATTTATGCTCATCTTAATAAAACTTGTCATAGACGGTGTAATAGTTGAGGACCGTGTTTGATGATGATAATGTTGACGACGATGATAAATTATAGCCTTAGTAACAAGCTGTGTTTTGCCCGACGAATACAGTGCAGGACTAAGGGATTTACCTTGTTGTCTTTACCATGGCTCTCTCTGCAGTGTTACTACCAAGTCTCACAAGAACACAGACAAATTCTTCTCTTGTAAAGGCAGCCGGAACGTCAAGCAAGCCTCTATCCGTCGTCTTAGAATGTTCTGAACTTTACCTCCATCACCAGATGTTATGATCAAGTGAATATCAATCCCGCATAATAATTTCGAGGTCCCCGTATCGAATATCGGCCCCCAGGTTCGCTTTTTTGACTGAAATTTGTCATGGATTTCCTCAGTCAATTCTGGTGGATTGACACCTTCACAAACGAGGTCATCACTACATTCTACCTCGTCCTTTACAATTCGCTTTCCTCAGAAGAATACTGTCGTCTGGGATGTGGCGCCATGTGAAGATAAAGCAAACCCTGTACAGGCCTGGAAAGGCCCTGAGGGTTCCAGGAGGTTAAAGCTCCTAGATTTCATAGCAGTCGGAACATGAAGCTGGTAAGGTTGTCAGCCCTAAACATCGGTCGCATTTAACCCCCCCCCCCAAGGAATACCCGTGGTATTCATTTCTGTTAGAGGCTGAGTCGACCCCAGGAACACAGTGAGGCCGGAAGGATTAGGTGGATGAAAAATTCCAACTATACCATCGGGAATCGAACCCTTGTAGCGCAGTGCTCAAACAACTGCGCCACCGCGTGCCCCATTCTACATTGTTCTTTACAATTCACTCTCAGACTGTCCTTAGAAGACTACTGGGGTGTGACACCGTGAGCTGTAGAGAAATCTACCAACTTTTTAGAGGAAGCTGCTGCCCCATTTTCAGGGTAAATCACAAAAAAAATTATATGGCGACATATTCCAGAAGACAGTTTTCTTTGCTGTCACCGCCACGAGAATTTAAAACATCATATCCAAATATTCGACACAAAGGTTTCTGAGCTAGTGATATGGTAGTTAAATGAGCAGTAACTTAAATTTGCCCTAATAGGCTGTATATGTCGTGGTTCTTGCGCACAGGAATAACTCCATTTGCCGCTCTAAGTACATAATAAAACTAATGATACATAAAATATTTAATCTCATCTGTCATCAGTAGTGAAAATTTCATCTAGAAGTAGCTCTCAGCAGCAGAAAAACTTTGTGGCCTGAGATGGAAAAGTCCAAGGCCATTAAACGCTTCCTTTTATGTGTTCTTTATCCAAGAGCACACGTTCATTGTGCGTGGAATATCCAATCTTGTTGCGAGCCATGTCCGTTGCCATGGGAACGGTTCCAGCTTTTGTTTTCTGCAAATGTAACTCCCACACTATGCTGAAATTTCCAAGACATTAAGATGTCTGTTTGCTTTGTTTGTTTACATGTTTAAAGGTTTGAGGCCGTGTATTCTGGTAGGAAGTTACCAACAGTTGCAGGATAGAAGATAGGTGCAGTGAGTTCCTGCCGAAATGTTTATAAATTTCAGCCAGACTGGACGGTATCTAATAACAGAATACGGTAAAATGCAGTCACAGCTGTACGAACCACATATCTCGAATATCCTTTATTTTTTGTAAGACTTTTGAAGTGATCTCATCGTCTAATGACCTTGACATCCGGACATTAACCTGGAGCAACTGAGGACGACTACGAGAAATCTCAAGCTAGTCACATAGCAAGTCACCTTACGCAGTACCGAGTCTGGCATAGTGTAAAAGCTGCGATATCCAACAGCTTATAATCTGGAAAGCTCTGTTAACTGAAAATTAGCAGAGAGGCCCATTACGCTGCACCCTTCCATCAATCGGCAGCCCCCAGCACTGATTCCGAGAGTTCAGGCATTAAGGACTGGGGTTTTGTCTTCTTTTTTAAGTGGTATACACACCATGATACCGACTGACTACGGGATGGACGGTCCTGGGTTGAATCCCGATAGGGACGAGATTTTCCGCCCGTCCAGACCTGGCACCCTCCCAGCCTCCTGTAAAATGTGTACCGGGTCTTTCCCGGAGGTAAAGTGCGGCCGGGGCGTGCTGCTTGCTGACCACTCACCCCCTTCTAGTGCCGCTGTCATGGAAGAGTAGAGCTATACCTCTACCCACCCTCTGGGCCACACCGGGCCTGTAACGGGATCACTTTAAATTTTTTACACACCATGATACTCAGTTGTGATTAGAAGCGAATGGGAAGTGCAGCAGAGAGGACGAGACAGAATATAAAATGACAAATTACATGGTTAGGTCTGTTCGTGAGGTTGCTATATACACTAGGGCACCTATTAGGTAGGCTGTAACTTTCTAATATCCGGAAAATTACGAGACCCGACAACCCTTTGAATACAGTGATGACGAATATCGCAACTTCTACTGTATTTGGAATGTTCCTCTTTCGAATCTGGGCAGGTACAACAAGCATTACGACTGATATTTCTCGTGGCTTTTCTCAGTCACTCTATGTAAATGCTGGGATAGTACCAAATATTAATACACGAATGCTTCATTCCCTAACTTTTCCTATTCATTTACTGGGCCTAGTCATTTTGATGTCTGGCGCTATGTAGTCTGGGATACTGACATCGTCGTTAAACAAACATAAATATTAGACTATTCGGAAAAAGAATTATTATTGGTCGTCTAACAGGAACACGACTGCAACACACGAATTTATTAGAAATTCTCGTGTATATTCTCTATGTTTTGTTGAATCTTACTTATTTACTATTGAAGTAACGAACAGTACTGAAAATGGAAGTAGTCTGTTATTCCGAAACATTTGTCAATAACTGACCACAAAAATTTGACCTAACCCAGAGAAATACAATACGGATACGCATGGATATAAGTTTCCGCACATCGTACGAGAAAGCGCTAATGTAAAATAAACAGTTAAACTGGTACAGACGTAAAACAGAAAACGCACGTGCACATAAATTAAAGAAACATGCCACGGCCCTTTACGAAGTTTGAAACTAAAATTTATCTCAGGAGAATCAGGATAAGTCGGGTTCAAAGGGTTTCGAATACCTGGACTCGTAACATATTGAACTCCAGTGTTTCTTGATGGATGTCATTAAAAAAATATCGCTTTGCTAGATACGTATATATTGCTTGCTGACAATTTACAACACAGTGGTTACCAGATGCACAGCGTACGCAAGGAAATAATCTTTTTTTTTATTCTGAGAATCTAACGAAAACATAAATATATTGTATTGGCATGAAGACGAGGTTTTTAAGACGTTACAGCAGGGGATACATACAGAAGTTACTGTGCCTTGCCAGCAGAACCAGGTGAAATGCGATACCGCTAAACAACGGATTCCCGCAAGATGCTTCTCCTTTGCTGAGTAAAGCTGTGTTGCTGGCAGAACTGTACCGCTATGTCTCTGCGCACAGGAATCCACCACAACCTTCCCATAAACGTTAATCGTAACATGTCATTAATATAATAGAAAATTTATTTTCGTGCCCAAATTCAGGACTGCCAACTGCGCGACATACCATACACTTTCTTTATCACCAAAGTGATGTGTGCCTCGAACATGTCTAAAGATAAAGGTAAAAGTGTCTAAAGCTAAAGATATGTACAGATTAAGATACAGATATCTAAAGATAAAAGTAAAGGTGTCTAAAGATAAAGATAAAGATACAGATGTCTAAAGATAAGAATAAAAATATCTAAAGATAAAGACAAAGCCTTTTGCAGTGTGACACCGCGCAATCTGCCGGCTCGTTACAAAAGCTTCGAAGAAATGTACTGCATCCTTCTACAAGGTAAAAGGGTAACTATGAGAGTTAGTGTGCCCGTGTAAAGGCTAAGAAATAAATAGGATGTGCGTCCGCTAACACCAGGTTAGTTGAAATTTCCAGGCCACGAAACCTTTATAACTAGAAAACTTTGATAACTGAATCGAATCTACTGTTTATATAGTTTCATACTTTGCTCGTGTGGTGCTCTCTTACACCTAATATTTAAGTAAAATATGCCTAATTTTCTCAGATAGATAATTTTGGTATACCCTACACTATTATTTACTATTAAAATCTTTTTTTCCACACAGTTGTACCTTCATCTCCTTACAGCTACATTCTTAGTTTCCTTACGTGCCTCATTCTTTTATCCCGATGTTCAGGCTGCACCTTCTTCTTAAACATAGGTACGTGTATATTTATATCAGACTAGAAGGCGTTGCGTGGCTATCAAAATCCCCATTGTTACCGCCTAGAGAACAATCGTCGCTTAGCCTCAAGCCCCTTGTCACTCATTGTCAGCAAACTGAAAAGTCTTGTTGAACCACAAAACTTGCATGACAAAGGAGTCACATTCGATCGTTACGCATGTTTTGTAGCGGTTAGTGGTCGGTTTTATTCACAGATAGTGCTGGAATATGGCAGTGGACGGTACCTATACATCAGGCGTTGACACGGTCTCGAATTGCAAGCAAAATACCTCTAGACAGCAGCACCGTCTTTTCTAACAAGCTGTCCTGCATAACTGCTCCACGCGCACAGTGCATATTCAGCACAACCATGATACCGTAATGTCCCTCAAGCGTTGTGATGTACAAGATTGAATAAGTCTGTGGAAATCATAGCGCGAGATGGGAAATGTCAAATGTTACAGGTGTAATTGCAATAGTCTTTGTACTAGTGTCACATTGTGAGAAAAAATGTTGTACAGGGTTTAGTTACTCAAGGACATTTCTTTATCGCGTGGTTAACCCTCATTTGAGGATGAGTCTCATTGTCTTCGCTCTATGATGCAAGGTCTTTCTTCAGACGTTCATAATACACGTGTTCTAACCCGTTCATAGAACTCGGGAGTGTCAAAACCACCCATAAAGAAGTCCGAATCGGGGCGCCATCTCGGGCAAGCTAAGTCCTGTGTAGACACAGACATAATTTTCAGTAATAATTTTTCCTATACGCATACGTAACTTGGCTCAAAACATTAAGGGGGGGATTGACTAAGAGCATTAGGAACTTCAATTTATGAAGGAGTCATGTCAGGAAAATAGGGAATATTTGTTTGAACCAGTCCTTAATATAAAATAACTTCAGGTAAAGAGCACAAACAATGTGTAGTGCATGTCTTCCTTTGAAAACGGGTGACATGGGTGCTTCTATCCTGCGTCCCGTAAAACGCAGGTTTTTCATTTTTTTTTTCTCCCTTTACACCACCCAAATAACCATTTAGAAAATATTTATAATTTTTTATTTTTCTCTCTTCAACTCAGTAACCATAAAACTATTCTTAGGTAGAGAAAAAGTTTGAAGAGCTTCTGTCTCCACGCTTTGCAACTCCAAGTTAGGCCTGTGCCTGTACATCTAAGTTATCTCTAAAATTACCAAAATTTATAATGTGCACTGTCAATCCTTGCAGCCAGATATATCTGGTATGCCTATACAGTATATAATAAACCTACCTAGTTATATATAAGCATACATTTTGTGCTAGAACTGACATTCATTAAGGGGTTCCATAAATTTGGCGTTATGTGTAACAGCTATTAAGTAGTGGCCACTTATACTTGTGAGAGTTATGGACTGGAATAAGGCATTAAATTGCATAGTTACTGATTCATTGTAGCCGGGAATATTAAATTTGGCGTGTGGCTTTGTATCATACTTTTGCGTTTCTGTCCCTGCTATTAAAAAAATGAACGACACAAAAGAAAGCATCGGACCAGAACAAGAATGAGCATATAATTTATTGTAATTAAGTGCCACACCCTGTATTAATTGTATCGAGTTAGGTGGTCGAAGTCATTAGGCCGTGACGTAGAAGAAGGTCAGTTTCTAAGGTTTCTGGTTCGAATCTCCGTCAGAGCATGAGTGTTTTTGTGTGATATTAAGTAACAAGTGCCACACGTCACGCTCTTCGGACAGAAAGGCATTGAATTACGGAAGAACCAAGCAAGCAACAACCGTAGACTACGCTGTGTTCACGATCCGTGGAGACACCTGCTTTAATTGCAAGTAATAGTTCATGTTACGCTAGGCGTAGATAGGAGGATAATATTAAAATGTATTTTAAATAAATGAGAGGGAAGGGTGAGATCTGTATCTGTCTCCGGACAGGGACCAGTGACGGAGTTTTATGTAAGAGATAATAAGCCCTCTGCTGCCATAAAATTCGGGGATCTAGCGAATTCCTGAGGAAAAAATTGTGTCTCAAGATGAACGCTGCTCTGTGGAATTAGGTGGGTAGCTGATGTCGCAAAGAACGCAGGCTAAAAACCGATTGGACTCGGTACGATCACCGACGTTTCGGAGGTCAATACTGCCACTATCTTCAGGATCGAAGACACCAACTCGGAAGAAGGAGGGACAAGAAATCGCGTCGGAATTCTTCCTTAAACAAAACCGACATTAATTTCTAATTTGTCTGATGAACTGATATTTACGTCAGAATCCTCCGCCAGATGCTCAGTTCATTTACTTGGCCGTGAAGTCGGTTCTCGTGAAAAAAAAAAAAAAGTGAAGCATTAGAAAACGTTTTAGTTCCTCGCTGCTGTCTGCTGTCACTGTGGGGAATGTGGCCTGTGGACATATGATACCTCGTAGTTCGCTCGGGGATTGAAGAACAAGCAGCAGGTTCCTCCGAAATGTTCCTGCTATCTACCCAATTACAAGGCATCGCATGGCAGCAGGCCGTAATCTTCAACAAATATTTCAGTCTCGCAGTTGTTCAGGAGCATGACTCAAAGGAAAGTAACTTATTCATGTAAAAGGAACTGAAGTTAAAGCAGACTGTTAACTACATCTGTCGCTGACACAGGGTCTAACTGCGTGAGACAGAGTACCGTACATAAGTAATTTCCGTAATGCTTTTCAGAGATCAGCTCTGAGATTATTAAATATTATTCTCAACACTTTAAGGCCAAGCGGTAACTATATATACCACCGGATTTAGAACTCAAAACTGTGTACTTTCATCATAGAACATCAACCTTGATTTTTATAAAGGGCTGTTTACTGTAAGGCAAATGCTGAATTATTAAATGTGATTTGCGTGAGATTGTTAGACAGTTTGTAACTAGAAGAACAAAAGTCTCCTTCAATATCCAGCAATATCTAAGTGTCATATTTAAAGTGCCACAGAATTTCATTCTTCGATTAAAAATTTTAAAAAACGTGGTGATAAAAATTGGCTGATGAGAGGCCTGCGACAATGCTCCTGTACTTTTTATATGTGAAAGTGCCCATTACTCATGCAAGAGAACGGAGAAGAAACAAACCTCTCTTAACACGAAGTTGTGGGCTGTGCCTGTAGCAAAATATATGCACATGCAGAGTTTAGATGGGACTGTTTAAATGTGGGCTTGCTGGGTGAAAGGCCATAGGCAAGTGGAAGGCATTGCAACAGGCCAAGTCTTTTCAGGATTTCTGGACTTTTCCTCATTATGGATCACACGATAAACTGATATCAAAATTCCGTATTGAATTGCTTGACCATCATGCAGCAGTCCAAATGTAATACCAGAATTCAGCCAAATACAACAACTGCTCAGCTTCATTTCCCTGCTGCAATCAAAACGGTCCACTTAGCGAATATAAACCTTCTTCGCTTCCCAGTGCTTTATCCTGCCTCTAGCCCACCTTTACAAGCAGGAAAATCGGACAGTCCCTGAGTATATTCCGTGTCTTAAAATTTTGTTTCCGTGCAATAAATATAGAGTCACTATCCCTCTCCCCATCTTGTTTCTTCACACGCACTTCTTTCTTACTCGCAGTTTGAAGGCCTAAGCGTGGTTGAGAACAAGAGGCTTCTGCCGGTACATCCCTTGACTTCATTGAAGTACCTGAAATCACAAAACATTTCACTTCTTTCTTCTGTCTTTTCATCCTATGTGATACGCTGCTTCTGACCACCCATTTCATTCTCTCCCCACATATGCTTCTGCATTTGATCTCTTTCTCACTACCCGTACATCTCAGCTTGTTCATGTATCAATATCTCTATGTCTGTAAACTCTTGCCTTTGTTTGCAATGTCCCCGGGTTTGAACGACCAAGATGCTAATTGCACAGTTCAAAATAATTAAAAATAACAACTTGCGGGCAGTGGGGTAGAAGATAGCAGAGTACCAGTATCCAGTTTCGCCGTCAGCCACCGGCTACGACTACCACTGTTGCCAACTGTACTGACAAAGCTCATTTTGACTTTTATAACTGGTCTGATGAAGGGAAAGCGGTGGATTGCAGAAATACCACCCTGTTCTTCTGTACCAAGGTCCGGGCAGAGCAGGGTTTATCAGAATTTTTGAGCCGCAAAAGCTTTGTCTTGCGACTCCAGGACTCAGAAATAATGATAAGAGTAAAATAGAAACATCAATATGTTTAATTAACGTGACGTGTTAAGGAATTAATAAAATGAACATACACGTATATACATTTATATATTGATACCTGAGCTTTAGTTTAGTTCTATTGACTCCATTTATGGTTGTTATATTTAGGATCGGTCTTCTTGATGTTATAAATTTGAGGTTTTCCTTTTTTCGCTAGCTATTTCTCAAATGGAGAAAATTCTGCCAACCGTACAAAAACTATGGTGGAAAACAATACTATTGTTTGGCTGATCCTGTAATTATATGTTGAGAGGCTGGCAACCCTGGTAGTTAATGATCTGTGTCACCTCTATATAACCCGACTGTCAAGGCGACGGTGCTGCTATGTCACTACAAGTGATTACATTTAGAAAAAAGTATTGCTATTGCTTTTAATATATGTCTCAATGTAATGTGTGTTAGTAAAAAGTAGTTTTATGAGATACTTCTGCGACCTACGAATGAATAGCTTGGGTCGAGACCCAAACATTGAGAAAAACTGAAGTAGTGTATTTAGAGTGTGGCAAATGTACTTTTCGCTGCATCTTTGACATCGCACAGTGAGCTTGATATGTAGCCAGTGGGGCGCTGTTTGTCATGCAAACATGGCGCCACGACGGGTGTGCCCATGTTGTTCCGTCACTTGCCGTCCGAACCGGCTTTTTATGAACTGTGTCGCATTTAGCATACTAGCCACTTTATAGAGGCTACAGGTGAAGGGATATTTTTCTCTGAATATTCTTGTAATTAATATTACTACCCCCTTACAGCACAGCTGTAATTGTATGTACAAGTGCTTTAAAATTGACTCCAGAATTCCATCCACAAAATGTATTTGTGCGTTTCGGGCGATTATCACAATAAACAGCCACTATTTCATCAAATGTCATTAACTCGTTGGTCTTTCCAAAGAAGACCGACTGTGTTCTCAGAGGTAGTAGCAGTACAGCAGTACAGCAGTACAGCAGTACAGCAGCACAGCACTGCGCAACGTCTCCCCTCTGCTGCCTAAAATAAGCAGTCCACTTTTCAGAACATAACCTTCTTAATTAAACCGCTCTACGTTTTTTTCTAATATGTTTGC
>Ga0123357_10004944_pt1 | contig 15821 bp, 10 predicted proteins | sample TergutEmb28metaG_FD_89873 | JGI IMG/M metagenome (GOLD analysis project Ga0123357, IMG submission 89873) | Embiratermes neotenicus P4 segment gut microbial communities from Petit-Saut dam, French Guiana - Emb289 P4 | ecosystem: Host-associated > Arthropoda: Insects > Digestive system > Gut ... | reverse complement strand
TTCCATTTTTTCCTATCTGCCACCAAATCTCTCCATCTTCTCACTCCCAGCACTTGAAGATCTCTTTCTACTTCCTCTTTCCATCTTTTCCTGGGTCTTCCCCTTCTTCTCGTCCCTTCCAGTACTTGAGTGAAGATCTTTTTGGGCATAAAGCACTAAGAACTCCAAGATATAAATATAGTCACATCACAATTAAGTTCATCCCCAGTTAGTTCTCATTTTACAGCACGGGGTTCTACTTATTCCTCAGACACCACCCACTACGCTTAAGAGCAAAAAATCCAGACATTATTCGTATCTCATCCTACCGCGGTCAGTAGGTCTACCCTGTACCGTAAAGTTTACTGCACAGCCAATAAGCATTCAGCGTATCTCTGAAGACCAGTGTGAATTACCAGCAGCATTGTCTGGTGTAAGTACATGACACAGTGTTTAACTTTCTGTACCAAAGTTTTGTCGAGATACGGTCTCAAGAGCATTGGTCACTAATATTGCGAGGACGAGGATCCGTAATAAATATTCTACAGGATCCACGTGCCGTTATTGCGAAAACGCATACTGACAAGAAAGTTTTATGAAGTGCGTAACTGCTGTATAGCAATTCACATTTTATTCATGACAAGAGTAATCACAGAAGAAACAAAATTCTAACAGAAGGAACAAGACTTATGCGAAGCTAGGTGAATTCGCGGGGACCCTGGAATAAATCCGATACCTTCGACGAATAAAAACAGTGGCCCTGCAGGTCCGCGATTCACAGGCAGTAGAGGCCAGTTGAAATGTGATGGCACAGGCGCAAAAACAAAATTTCGTCTTTCGGCGAAACGGAGGAGTTCATTTAAATCGGCAGGGGCGTCAGTTCAGTCGAATACTGGCAGCCGAGGTGTGCGCATCAGCGGTAGTAATGCTGGATACACCATGTTCCGAGGTAGTGTGAAGGGTTCTGGCTACTCATTCCCATTCGCCAGTTTCCCCTTTCAATCCCCCTCCCCTCCTCGTGCGTCACCGTGTGCCATCACATTTCAACTGAAGTCTACACCTCTAAGCTCGAGAATAGTAGGGCCCGCACAAAGATTACACTTTGCGTAATATAATCCTACAGCCGACAGCAGGTTCTGCAGAGTGCAGACTGTCATCTCAAGTGCCGATGACATGATGTCCAGTTAGCAGATACCCAGACTGCTCACCGTCACAACTCGGCAGTTGTGGGTCTCATAAAAGTTAGGCGGATTTCTGTCCTCCTGCACGTCATACGAATCGCGGACGATTCACGCCACTTTGCACTTTCTCGCAATGGGAAACGGATGGCGGTTCAACGCAAAGCGTGAGCGCTACAGGATTTCCCCCTGAAATTACTCGTTCCATTTACGCTACGATTCACAATTAAAATATGAAGATGTGAAAGTGGACAAAACTGGCTCTATATTTTCCGCATATGATTTTAAGAGGAAGACAGAGAAGTGTTTTATTTAGTGACGCTGTAAATTGCAAAAAAAATTGCATCGTCGATGGTACATGGAGGCAGGGGCGGCTCATCCACAGGGCTGGCAGCACCTGCAGAAATTTTGGGGAAAATTTAACTAAATATCTGAATACAAGTTTTCTTTACGAGTCATGTACGTTCTTTTACAGTAATATGAATGAAGTTATTTTAAATTCAGATACTCGCGACGGACTACCGCGAAAAGCGAGCGGGCTGCCCTGCCCACACGTTGCACGTCGGGTCAGCGCACCTAAGCTGAGTAATGGGTTAGCCAGCGGCAGCAGGAACGGCGGTCAGGCTGCAGCCCAGAGAAGGTTTAAAGGACGACTTCTCATATTTCTTTACGTTTTCTAATGTTTAAAACGCTGAATTTTTGGCAACCATTTTTACGCAGCTGTTTTCAAAGCCACATTTGTGAATGTTTGAATTAAGTAGTTGCTCTTTTAAATATATATATATATATATTGCAGAATACAGTCATAAACGTCAAAGACTGTATTCTGTAAAATAAATGAATGATTAACAAGCACAACGGGGATGAATCAATTGCAGTTTGATGGTAAACATGAAAAAGGCCAGTGCGAAGTATTCACAGGGCGTATATTTTTCTCAGTTAACTCGCTGAGAAGACTGTGATTGTGAATTTAGGTGGTGCAGCACCTGATTTAGTCATTTCTCAGTCTTCACCATTCATAATAAAACTTATGGGAGAAGATTTATAAGCTAAATATACGAGTATGATTGGATGTGCTGACAGAAAGACTATATTAAGCCTTGTCATTAAACATATAATAATCCTTGTCCCAGGCCTACCATAAAGTCCCATATGCCACCACTTGATGAATGACATATAGACATCGATGGAAAATTATTTAGAGGGAAAAACTAAGTATTACAACTGAAATACGCTCCACAACCACTTTCTCCACCGCAGATTCCACAAGAAGTTGTTTGGGACATTACTCAGGTCCCCACAGCAATAGGCCGGCGGCAAACGCTCTAGGTCAGGGCGCGACTTAGTGATCTTGGACTGATCAAAAACATTTTCACTTGTCCAGAGGAAGGAATAAGGCAGTAAGTCACACACTTTGGTTAGGAAATGCTTGCTATCATTCGGTGCAGAATCTTTTGTCTTCTAGGTTGCTATCCAAAAATTTAAAGATTAAGATATATAGAACTATAATTTTGCAGGTTGTTTTGTATGGGTGTGAAACTTGGTCGCTGACATCTAAAACTAAACTCGTACTCTACTCACAACACTAGGAGATGTATCTGTGTGTAATGTAGACGGTATAATACATGCATCTGAACTAATTTAATATTTATTTGATTTCATTAACAAATAGCTTAATTAATGTAAATTCGATGCCATTTGCAGGTCGTCGTAAGTTATTGTTGGAACGTTTCCTCGTTCAAGAAATGGCCGAAGCAACAACGCAACAAATGAGCAAGCCAAATCCTACAAATGCGTATAACACTGAGTACGATGGATCATTCCGAGTTCGAGACTTCGTCCCAAGCATGGACAATATTTCGCAAGACTCAAAGGTATCTCCAGTTCGAAAAACTGAAGGTGTAACATAGTTTAGTATTCCAGTTAGGTAAACCTAGGCTTAAAATTTAATATCTGACATCTACTGCTGTGGGGGCCGGGTAGCTCAGTCGGTATAGCGACTCGCTACGGGCTGGACGGTCCGGGATCGTATCCCGGCGGGGACGAGATTTTCCGCCCGTCCAGACCGGCCCTGGGGTCCACCCAGCCTCCTGTACAATAGGTACCGGGTCTTTCCCGGGGGTAGAGGCGGCCGGGGCGTGAGGCTGACCCCCCACCCCCATCTAGTGCCGAGGTCCTGGAAAGAGTAGATCTATACCTCTACTCACCCTAAGGGCCTGCGTGGCCTATAAAAAGGGCGAAACCTACCATCTACTGCTGTACAGTCTAGATGAGTGCAGATCAACCGTCCATAGTTCAAAGTCATTTGATAAATTCCAAACACTGCGCAGGTAGCCAACCGATTTTGAAGAGTAAATTATGCAGTGTAGTTACTTGTTGACCATACCTAACCTAACCTAACCAATTTTGAACAGTAAAAGCCTTAATTTTTCCAGGAAACATTATTGCATATTGCAATTCAGCCTTTTGAGTTAGTTATCCCTTCACACTTAATGAATTTATCAGTTAAATTGTTATTTATTTGTTAAATTTTCTCTTCCATGAATAAGTAATTACCCTTATTTTACTCATGGTACATGCTCGCCGCCTGGGTACGGTATTTGCCTGAGTCTATCTTATTGTAGATAGATGAGTCCCCTTCGGGATACGGTGCGCGTTCATGAAGTTTGATACATTTTCTGTCTGTTATAACTGAATTTACTTTTATTACTGGCATATTTGCCTGTAGAGTCCAGCTAACCGCTTTATGATTAAGCCATATCATTTGAAATTTTGTCCAGTTGTTCCAACTGTTAAAACCATCATTCCTCTTCTGTTTAGCATGAAATAACTTTCAGATTCTCGTGAGAATAACTGACTGGATCTAACCGATCCTGAGTGGTTCCTTCATATTGCTGGAACTTCCCATCATTGTTGAAGTAACCAAGTAAATACACGTGTTTCTGAGCTCATTTGGTGCATATTTTGTTCAGTGAGTTTTATAATAAGACGTTTCGAACCACCGTAAAAAAAAAGTGAAACCCCCTCGTTACGTGTTCAGCACATTTTTTGCTTAAGTGTTACGGTCTTCGAGATAATTAGAATAAATGAGTGAACGTGCGAGAACTGTAACTGTTGGAACCCGTACGGAATTCGTATAGTCAAAGTAGACTTGTGTATTTAACAATCCGTTTTCCGAACACACTCCAAGGCTATCAAACTTGTGCCCTTTTTGCATTCCGCATTATTTCTGCCCTGATAATCGTGTAAAATATAAACAAATGTGTTTTAAAATGGATTTATGAATATAAGCGTTATTGTTTGATATCATCAATTTCACGCCGTTTATAAACAAGCATCAAAAGTTGGCACCCGTGAATTGAAAATCCAGAGGAAGTAATATAACCAACGAGAGAGAATTGTTACGCTATGTGTATGTTTTGTCTGTAATAAGCGTAAGTATAGGAAGAGTGGATCATTTCCTGTTTGTGTGTTGAAATCTCATTACAAGACTCAACAACCAACGATAATGACGTGTGTATACTGCAACAAACTGCACTGTGTAATCCTGTCGGTAGTAATCAGAGTTCATAGATTGACAGAGAGATCAAAAACCACCGTTGTGAAATAGCAAATCATGCTGCACTTTTCATTAACCTTATGTCTGATTATTCACTGTGTTTTTGTTGAAGTACCAGAAGTAATATAAAAAGCATGGTTACTACTTCTTCCTTTCGCTTATCAATTAATTTACATTTTTATACAAGTAAATGTTTAAACTTTCTCCCCATTTATATTCCACCTTCTTCTTACTTATCCATTCCCAGTTTTTGACATGTACGTCCGTTAAATAATTAAAACACGTAAAACAAATTTGGAATCATTTTTGTTGTTCTGATTTTTAACGCCTGATTACCGTATAATTTATGGCAGTCCCGAAGTTTCGGGGTTCTAGGTGCTTGATTATAAGGATAAGATACACGTAGGATGAGATTGCTTTTAAAAACGGAAAGAAGAGGAAAATGCGTCAGCGGAATCTCACAGTGTAACAAGCGACTGCTCTTAGATGAGAACTGTTGGCGCAGAACGCGACTATAGACCTCAGTTCTCCAATTTTACGGGGGTTAGGTACGTGATTTATGACGCAGTGACGAGATATAGGTTAATGCACGGTTGGCCGTCTGGATAATGTCTCCACAAACTTCATGTATTCGAGGTACAGGAAATTTCGAAATCTCCTCGCCGTCATAGATTGCCTACGATTGATCAAAAATGTTCATGTAGTGTAATAATTCTAGTTTCTGTACACTTCTGTGAATTTCAGTCAACGAATTCACTTCAATCTGCCCTCTGGAAGCATGAACTTAGGTGTCTGTAATGCTTTAACTGCAAGGGTTATGAAGCGTCAAATTACACGTTTACAGTTTGGAAGAACGTAAAAGTGGCCGTAACCAATTTTAGTGAACTGTTCTGGAATCCGCCGCAAGCTTCGAGGGAAAAACGGAAAGATTAAGAGGGTAGCCCTTCTGCAATTAAGACCGCCATCATGATACAGTGCAGCCACAACTACACGGCTACGTTCGGTTGGTACAACTGTTTGACGATTTCTTCCGAAATACCGACGTCTCATTCGACACTTGCAGGCCATTGAAAGAGGCTGTCGGTAATTCGTACTGCAGTAAGCGCAGAGAAGGAAACCAACTGCATCTGAATGGTTTATTGCACTTGTAATCTGCTCAACATGTTTTGGGCACTTAAAACACGTACGCCTATCATCAGTAGCTCGAGACTATACTTGTGTTATTACCGCACATGGTGTGTGATGCCTTGGTTGCTGGCGGTCGGCGGTCAGATGTAGAGCAGCAGGTTATGCGTCCGAGATGAGGGAAGCTGCTCGAGCAGCTTCCTTGGTCGGCGGTCAGGTGTAGAGCAGCAGGTTATGCGTCCGAGATGAGGGAAGCTGCTCGAGCAGCTTCCCTCATCTCGGACGCATTACCTACTGCTCTACACCTGACCACCGACCACCAGCAACCAAGGCATCACACACCATGTGCGGTAATAACACAAGTATAGTTTCGAGCTTCTGATGATAGGCGTACGTGTTTTAAGTGCCCAAAACATGTTGAGCAGATTACAAGTGCAATAAACCATTCAGTACCATCTAGTTGGTTTTCTTCTCTAGGCTTATACAACGATGCACGGACAAACATACATCAAATTCATACTGCCGTCGACTGACTGGATGATACCATAGAGAATAAGAAACTGGAAACAATGTGGGAAGCAGCAGTCTTGGTCTAATATAAGGTATTATCACGACACTTGCGTGGACAATAACCTTCAGCTACACACATATTAACCTGCGAGATGGTTGCCTGTACAAGCTCCAGCAGCGGTCTGTGAAGTAACCTAGTAGTAGCTACTGTGAAGTTTTACACTTCGCCTGCATGGTGCATGTCGCTAGACGTCCGAAAAGCCAAGACCAATGCCGACGATGGAAGGCGAAAGCCGGTACAAATTACTGGCACCTGACGCTCTAGCAGGAGACCCCCCCCCCCCAACCCTATGTTGCCTTTCTGACTTTCTCGGTACTATCATATGTAATTAGGTAATGATTTGTCATGTTGACGGCACTTGAGGCCAACGACCATCTTGCGCACAACACTGTCTGCTTTGTTTCCTTAGTGCTCCCGTGCCGGTCTGCCGTTGCTGAATGGCCCCCCAAAATTTTTTGACCGGTGTTGGAAACCATTGCGGCGGCCCTGGTGAAGGGATCGAGGAACTGACGCGTTAGACTCAGCAGATTGGAGAGATGAACACAAAATGGATACTACTACGAAAGGAATAAAAAAAAAAATCTAATAAAAGTTAACGCCCAAAAAAGCCTATAATCCTAGAATGCCTACTTCCTATTGCGCAACACGGAGGTGGATCTGTGTTGATTTGGGCAGCGATATCTTGGTATTCCGCTGGTCTTACTCTGAGTGGTCGAATTACTGCAAGTGACTACGTGGATATTTTAGGTAACCAGGTGCATCCTATGGTCCAGCTGTTGCTTCCTAACAATGATGCAGTTTTTTTTAAAGATAATTCGCCCATACACACAGCCAGAAGTGTTCAGTCTTGGTCTTGAATATGCACTTCAACGTCGTCCCTGGCCAGCACAATCACCAGACTTAAATATCATCGAACTATTGCGGGCAGTTTGAGAGAATACGGTGGGAAGCAAATTCCTTTCTCCATCATATCTCAAGCAACTAGAAGATGTACTTCATGAAGGTTGGTACAACAGTCCACTAAGAGACCACTTAGAATTTACATGAGTCTAGGCGAAGAAGGATCCAAGGTGCATCATCATCATCATCATGTTCATGAAGGGTTAGGCGTGTTTCCTGTTCCTCAATCAAGATGAAGTTGGTCCCTCCATCTCTTCCTCGGTCGTCCTATGTTCCTTCGTCCTTTCTTGCCAAATATAAGGCACCCAATTAGAGGACGCTTGTTGAAAATATGCTACAAACCTTCATAAACATGGGATGCAACACGTTACTCAAACTACACTTCCTTCTCCGTCATCTGGATTTTTTCTAAGCAACCATTGAGCCGTCAGTGATGAACAAGGTGAGAGATTTCACCCCCATTGAAAAAGGCTACCAAGGGAAATTGAGTCCGGCTCTGGCAACTTAAAAGAGGAATTCTAGCTACATACAAGAGGAAAGAAAATGTGAAGAACGATTCAGCTAATTGTGTTTTTTTTTTGGGTAGGAAATTTTTGTTTTTCCTAATTTAGTACAGTAAAAGTGGGAGTAACTGATTTTGATTGCAATAAATAAACGTGAATTCCAAATTTACCTGAAATTCTGCGTGTTTCTCAGTTTTCTCCCGAATGTGAAAGCATTAAACAGAAAAACCGATTTCAAACCAAGAAAATGTCAGTAGTCTCTCGGAATCCTTATATGACAGGAGCTTTTCCTATACCAGATTTCGACTCAGGAGATCAAAATCCACATAGAAACCCAAGTGACGGGCAAGCAGAAAAGAAACCGTTGTTGAACAGTGCAATTAACGACTCCGCGTAAACTCCTTCTTGTTCTTCTTCCTCTTCTTCTTCCTCCTCCTCTTTATTTCGACGGAATTCTATGTCCCCCTTCAAAAAGAATGAACAGATCGAAGTGGGGCTGCTGTACGTGTTTAAAAAACTGCCCTTCTTATAAGTGGTCCTTCTTTCTTTATTCTGATGTTTCAGCTACACAAGAAGTACCCATTGTACAGAGGTGCTTCGGTATCATTCTGCCAAGACAACATCAGGTACATGGTAGGTGTCACGCGTTCCGTTGATCCACTGGCGCCCTTAAAGAAGAATTCAGCCTTTACCAAACCCTTGCATGAAATACTGGATGAAACTATCATTACGCATGCTTAAAAACTTTCGAGAAAATAGAGGGGCCTAAATTTATTGGCTCTTGAAAGGTTATTCTTACGCAGCAACAGGTGTGGTTTTTAAGGGGGGGAGTATAGAACTTGTTACTTTTTAAAAGACTGTAGTTTATTTTCGGGTAAAAAATGGACAATTATTCCTGTAGAATACCCTTTATTTCTTAAAATATCCATAAATATACATGTTCAGTATTTGTACCATTTTACATGACACTACATACATGAATAATATTTACACTCTGGTTTCAGTTAAGTACTCTTGAAATAACATGAGCAGTAATACACTTGTATATTACTATTTCTGTACTCATCACTGTTATAAGTTATCGCCCTACATTGTGGACTATAATGTAATCTTTACTAAACAAAAATCATTAGTGTTAAGTTCTACCGTATATTGCCATTATCATATTCTAATTTTTCAAACTATGAAACCAAATTAAAATTACAGAGTTGGTATAATGTTCACTTTGCATATGTGTTCATCTGGCTTTGTAGGTAATAAATGAACACATCTGCACTCCCATGGACAATTTACCTCGTATATGAAGATAATTTTTAAATGCAATAAAACTATATGGTGACACTGTATTTTGCGTTGTATCTATTGGCCACAAAACATGGTGCACATGCAAATAAATGTCGGGACATCTCACAGAAAATAATACTGTGAACAGAGTTTCTATAACGCCCATATTGCAAGTTACACCCCAACATCTCATTTTCCTCTCACACTGGCACAAATGATGTCGTTTTAACAACAAATCTGAAGTAAAATTAACAATTTCTGTACTGAAACTTACAGGTCAATCACTTTTTCCATACTACGGAAACAAAATCAGGTAAAATTTCTAATACCACAACACTTCTGAACAAAACTGGGCTGGTTGTCTCTTCAGTACAAAATAATGTTTGCCAAATAAATGTACTAAAATGATGAATGTGAGAATATTAGGCAGCATGGTAGTGGGAAAAATGCTACAATGGTGGAAGTATCAATATATTTCGGCACGTACAATTATTTCTTTCACTTGATTTCAGCCAAAACATGTAATGTGAAATACTGACTTTCCCTATGAGCCCACAGTAATAGGTGACCCTATGGACTAATTCTATTTTCACCATATTCTTATGTAGTTAAAACAGATCATTCTGCACACCTTGTTTGAGCCCGCGGGAACTAACTCCTTAGGCAGAGTGAATGTGTTCACACTGTCACTGATCTCTACATATGTTACATGCGTACAATGTCTTGTAACAAGTATTTCCTCAATTCTGTGGGAATATTCTCTATAAGTGTCACAATTCTTAGTGGCACTTAAGGTGACTTCCAAGAAGTGGAACACAAGGTATTTGAAGAAGTCTTGATAAACTGAGCAAAAGTCACAGCTCATATAGATTTATTCATTTGTAGGTTAACAATGTCATCAAATTAAACCAGACAGGTTCCCCTTGACACAACATTTATTCCTACAAAACTTATAAAAGTGTACATATCACACTACATATTTAGTCCAGTCCCTGAATCATTTCCTGGTGAATTACAGGAATGTTTTATGTTTCATGTTTTAACATGTCCTATGATTGAGATCTCACGTTTATAACTGTGTAAGATACTGCAACATAGAAATTGTCTTCAGTAACTATACACTAAGCACTAATAAGACCAGTAGTGTTGTATGGAATGGAAGCATGGACAGTGACAAAGAAAGAAGAACAAGCTCTGCTAATTTTTGAAAGGAAAATATTTAGAAGAGTATATGGTCCTAGATATGAAAACGGGGAATGGAAAAGTCGGACGAATCGAGAACTAGAAGAGACGAGTAAAGGAGAAAATATAGTAAAATGGATAAAAGGGCAAAGGATAAACTGGTTAGGTCACCTAGAGAGAATGGAGGAGGATAGGATGCACAAAAAGATCTTCACTCAAGAACTGGAAGGGACGAGAAGAAGGGGAAGACCCAGGAAAAGATGGAAAGGTTTGGTGGCAGATGGGAAAAAATGGAAGGACATTGTTTGACAGACCAAAGCCCACAGTGGGCTGTAGTGCCAATGGAAGAAGAAGAAGAAGAACTATACACTAAAAATATGAAAATATGATCTGGTATATCAGGTAACAAAGAATGTAAAATTCTCTTAAAATCCATGTTAAAATCTTAACAATGATGAAGATGAGAACCGAAGTAGTGACAATGGTTATTCTACGATTATGTGGCTAACCAGCAACCAAACAGTGACACATACTTCCCAGTCTATTGAAAAGACTCATCACTGAAACTGTTGAGATAAACATCAACCCCTACACATCTAACAACAAGCACAGATATAAAAACAGCCCACCCCACAAATTCTACATTCACATGACAGTGGAAACACATAATTTATACTGATCCATATGACTGAAAAGCAAAAGCAAAGACCAGTTATCAGTGTGACTGGTTCTAGCCTCATCTTGATCACGGTTGAGAAGATTTTAACCTACAATTCAACAAAATTTTACTTATTTGCTACCTGACACAACACTCTTGTTCTTATACTTTAATTCCATGGCACATACTTACTTTTAGACAGTATGGTACAATATCATACAAGGACACGATATAGAGATCTCAATCTTAGGAAATACTGAAGCATGAAATATAAAATATTCCTGTACCACACCTGAAGATGGTGCAAGGAACACACCGAAACACATAGTATTATGCATACATAACTTCCGTAAATATGTCAAGCAGAATATTTATAGATGAACTGCAGAAGTATAAATTGGGCAGAACGTAAAACGAAGTGTCCGTGGCCTAATACAGGGACTGAGAATGCAGTTCACAGAGGCCTAATAAATTACTGTGGTAATGTAAGTCATTTGATTTATTATTAGTATCAACAACTACTACCTATGGAATGAAAATAATTCAGACCCAAAGGTAATAAGATGGATCCTTATCTGTGATAAAACAGCAGTGGCAAGCCACCAACACATCCAAGATAAATTTAGTGCCTACCACTGTAGGCCACTTAAAATACAGGATGCTGGTACTTGATAAATGGCAAAAGTAATTTTAATTTTTTTTTTTTGCGGATACAGGCTTTTTAGGACGTTACGATATTGAACATACTGGTGTGGGGCACAGTCACTAATGTCCAATGCAGGTCTAAAAAATTCTAATTTCCTTGTTAATTTGAAATGATTACACAAACTATCCAATCAAACCTCGAGAAACTTTAAAACGATTCTGCTCATGTCAGGTGCCTGAAGAAAACAGATAAGAGAAATATATTTGTTTTGCTTTATTATTTTTTTTTTTTTGCATCAATACGTAATTTTCTCAGACATGAAGTTCATTACTCCATGTGCATCATCTTACAGGCAGGAATAAAAACAATTATACATAATATGTAAAATGTTTGTTACCTCATGGAAAGCATTTCTTATGATTAACTTGCTTTGAACTGGCCCTCACTGACCTCCATAAAAATTAATTCAAACTTTAATCATATTTGCATGGCTCATTAGTAAACAATTAGTCACATTTTTACACCACAGATTTCCCTCCACACGTTTCCTTCTAGCTGGCTCTGAGATGCTATCTATGTTGGTCCAGCAAGATATATACATTTTTTAATACAGCTACTGAGTTACAATTCTTTAATTCATAAGAGCAACTAATTTTAAATGTTGAATTATTTCTAAGGCTGATTTTAACACTGAGAATAAATCCTAATAAATGTGACAAAACATCTTCCTCCAGTCTCCAATCCTCTGCTTTCCTTCTGCTTACTATAACCTGTCATGGTTTTAAATCAAGCTACAATTTTGTCTTCAACTTGCTACAAGTAGTATCCACAAACTGTAATATTATGTGTTCCAAAAAACATGACTGCTTTGTGTCACAATGCGATAAAATATGATGACAGTAGTGTTAAATGCCTGCATGTTATCTCCTACAAAGCAATAAACTTGTCTGCACTACTTAATGTTATCAATGCAGAGATTTGCTCCCAACACACATTCACACTACAATAATTCTCTCTCTCTATCTCACACAAACACACACACACATAAATCACATATTTTTAGAAGTGATTCGCGGGGTTTCGGTTAGAAGTTTTGAAAAGTGGAAGAGTTCTAAACTGATGTGCCCACGATATTTTTCCTTAGACAAGAACAATCTATTTTGCTTAATATACTTGAGCTATACCCTGAGAACTCCAAATATTAAGATACAAACAAGCTCTGCTAAAGGTTTCATGCTCACTTTTTATAATAATAGTAATAAGGCTCTGCAGTGCAGGCAAAGTTAGACAGTTATTTTCACTACAAGAGAGGTGTTGCCTGTGGCATGACATGTTTTCAACATACAAAACAATTCTGGTTGTGTTGAAGTGACAGACATAAGGATTTCTATAGTAAAACCAACTAGATGCACCGAAGTACCAAATTATTTTATTTTGGAATGACACTGCATGTTTTGGACGGTCTTTCCGTCCATCATAAGGAGTTCAAGACTGTACATACAGCAATAGGCATTTGTCAAACAGATACTGCTGTCTGCCTGCTAGCAAGCAGTATCTGTTTGACAAATGCCTGTTGCTGTATGTACAGTCTTGAACTCCTGACGAAGGACAGAAAGACCGTACAAAACATGTGTAGAGTGTCATTCCTAAATAAAATAATTTGGTACATTGGTGCATCTAGTTGGTTTTACTATTGAAATATATTATGATGCACGGCCCTGTGAACGTCAGACATAAGGATTTTACATATGTCCACTTTTACCATACACACGTATATATATATATGCATTTATTAAGGCAAGAAATCAATTCAAATGAACTAATTATCCCTCACTCTCATTCTCAGGCTAATTCATTTACAATACACAGGACAGTGTTCCTTCATATACAGAACAATGCAGACTATTTGGTGGAACTTCTAATTGGACTCATATGCTGAATGAGAGGGAGAGAGCGGGAGAGAAAAAAAGTTAAACCATCTATATGAGGGTTCTAATATCCTTTTCAAAGAAATGTGCTGTGAGACTGTGATAATCCACACAAAATTTCCACAGTCAAAACAATTTCACTGAAAAATATATAAAACAAAACCAGGGCCACATAATGTTGCCTAAGATAGGCACAAAGTTAAATACTTTTTCAAAATTTCAGAGCTGGAAGCTACATTGATTCTGTAATTTACTAAACGGAACACAAAGCTGGTCTCCATTTCCAGAGGCACTAAATGCGCAAAAGTACTTCCATTGTCATGCCACAGATTTTATCATCCTCCACATGGGTACAATGCCGTAGCAATCTTGCCACCTGTGGACATATACCAACATTTTTCTAGAGCCATGGGTCCACTCTACTTGCACCATCTTCAGTGCTGGTACAATATATCTAGGAAGGATTAAGAATGACTTAAGAAAAACCTTTGAATGCTTTCTTTTAAAATTTCACTACCCTGTTCGACAAGATATTTAACCTCCACTTCAAAATGATTGATGGGCTTATATTAGTTTAGGAACTGTGCTTATAAGAGCAAGTTGCGCTCCAAATGAAGTTGTCTTCTTTGGTGACTCCAGGATGCACTGTGACATGTCATTCTGCCTCAAATTAACCTCTCAGGCCAATTAAAATGACATGACCTTTATCAGTCACATCCAAAACATTCACAATGAAACCCCTCTTTGTGTCACAAAAGAACCATTTTGAAGTGGTGGCCCATACAACTGTCAATACAAGGCGGCAATAAGTACAGAGTTACATTATTCTACTAGTTACCTCTAAAGCGAAAGAATGTAAATAGTGAGTAGAAAATAGTAGATTTTTTTTTTAAAAAAGTACTTTTCATTCTTAGAAGAGATATCATCCGTCCAGTGAGAATCTGCATGACACAACTTCTGATACTGCTACACCAGAAGCACAATTATTGACTCTGTAACTGACCAACATCGGTCAACACTGGAATTATTGGACCAACAGTAAGATAAATAACGATGGTCATGTTTACATAGGCTCAAATACCACGCCTGAAAAATCAATTTAGCGTGAGAATTTTCTACTAGAATTCATACACACAAAAATGAATAATTTCCCTTTGGAAACTGCTAAATCACAGAAGAGGGATGCTTCAATGAAAAGGTGAGACAATGACCCAAACTGATATGATGGTAGTTTTCATATCCTGTCCTATTTATTCTACCTTGACATTGACATATGTGCTGTTACATTTATCCAGTGCTGTCAATTTCCAGCTTATAAAAATACCCAGTGTATGGCTGACTGACAATGCAATACTATTTTCACTTCAAAAACAATATGGTTCCACCACTTCTCCCCATCTCAGTCATTTTCTCTACATTATTTCCCTTCCTAAACAAATAAATTAACTACTAGAAACATAAGTCCAGAGACATATTCCATATTTTTTATGTGTTGCTGAATGTGCATCTCAGTATAATCTTAGTAATTAACCAACTTAATGCACAAAATCTTTCATCATCAGGAGGTCAAAATTGTATTATACAGCATCTGGTATCATCACACCTGTAGGTAGCCACCTACAGGTGTGATGATACCAGATGCTGTATAATACAATTTTGACCTCCTGATGATGAGCACATATTCCTCGAAACATGTAGAGGCATATAATAAACTTATTATGAAACGAGATTTTGTGCGTGAAGCTGGTTAATTACTAAGAATATTCTATACTGTATCACACATGTGTGTGTGATGTTCCAATTGTCTCTATAGAACTAAAATGCAATTCTGACCATGTAGGGCTTGTTTTACGCCAGTTTGCCGTAACGCCCCTTATCAATTTACACAACTTCTTAATTCACGCCCTCTCATTTTCGGTTTAATGCTGTTTGGCTGGTTGCATTCTATTATGCTAGCCCCCTATTTCTGATGGGAATATAATTTTCGATGTATGCCCGCTTTTTTCAGGTACACAACTAAGGTCTGAAACAAGGCCTTCGTGTATACTACAAGTGTATTGTTCCTGTTCCTGTCAGTAGCCACAACAGTGATATCTTGAACAAGTTTAGTGACATAAAGAGGTTTCCCTGAGTGACCTTATTGTTTCAAAAGTTGCAGTGAATCAGAATCATGTAACCCTGCCTGTACATAACATACTTACTTACTTACTCCATGGTGCAGAGTCCTTCTTGAGAAGCTAACTGGTCTGCAGCTAGTCAGGAAATTCCCCGCATTTCACGGAACCCGAAGGTTCATTACCGCACTCAC